>Ga0315319_10000015_pt1 | contig 75970 bp, 106 predicted proteins | sample M1500m3416metaG_FD_203463 | JGI IMG/M metagenome (GOLD analysis project Ga0315319, IMG submission 203463) | Ammonia-oxidizing marine archaeal communities from Monterey Bay, California, United States - M1 500m 3416 | ecosystem: Environmental > Aquatic > Marine > Intertidal zone | place: USA... | reverse complement strand
TAACAGCAACTGATATTACTAATGAATACATATCAGTTGGTGAAGCTATTAAAAGCATTATTGGAGTATTTCCTATAGATTCAACATCTGGAAATATTAATATGTTTGATGTAAGATATCAATTAAGATTAAATGATATATTTGATTTGAGCAAACAACAGCTTTCGGGCTATACTATGGCAATGCAACATTTAAGTTTGATAGAAAATTTATTTAATCAATCACCCTCATTTAGATTTAATAGACATTCAGATAAAATTTATCTTGATATTGATTGGGATAAAGAATTAACTGTTAACAAATACTTATTATTTGAATGTTATAAAGCTGTAGATCCAGAAGACTTAACTGATGCATATAATGATCTTTGGTTAAAGAAATATGTAACAGCAATATTTAAAAGACAATGGGGATCTAATTTATTAAAGTACGAAGGTATGCAATTACCCGGTGGAACAACATTAAATGGTAGACAAATTTTTGATGATGCAACCACAGAAATACAAATGTTAGATGATGAAATTTATACTAAGTATCAATTACCTGACGATTTTATAGTAGGATAAAATGAAAACATTTAAAACTTTTATAGAAAGACCTGAGTTCTGTGATGTTCCTGGCGGAGTTAAAAATCCAGCTCTTAAAGCACGTTGTTCGGAACCAGAAAAACCTAAAAGCGCCCAACTTGCTCCAGATATTAGATCAAAAGAATTAAAAGATAAAAAAGATAAATGGAAAAAATTAGGTTTAAGCACTCAAGAACAACAAGAACTCAAAGCAAAATGAAATCTTTTAAAAAATTTGTTGATGAAAATCTCATGAGGAAAAGACAAAAAATTACCCAAATGCAACACTATTGGGATGATCTTGATCACATGGCCTCTGATGATACGAAAAAGAAAAATTTGCAAATGAGATTTGGTATTAGAAATATTAAACTTGATCCTAGAAACAAAGGAAAAATATTATCATTTGATGAAGAAATTAATTTGCCTATAGAAGTTGGTGATATTGTTCTTGGTGGAAAATTTAAAAATAGAAGAATAGAAGTAAAGGAAATTGGTGAAAATGAAAAGGGTGATATTACTATTAATGGAAAATCGATTTTAAGAATTAGAGTGACGGACGAAAAGGCTGACGATGCCGACAAGTAATTATTTTCAAAAATTTAGTCATACAAATGAACAAAATCTTCTTGAAGATTTAATGGTAGAAGCTGTGCATATTTTTGGCCATGAAGTATCTTATTTGCCTAGAACTAAAAATAATGTAGATAATATATACGGTGAAGATCCTACTTCATCTTTTAATTCAGCAGTTCCTATAGAAATGTATATTAAAAATACGGATGGGTTTGAAGGCGAAGGAGCATTTGTTGGTAGGTTTGGATTAGAGATTAGAGAACAAGTAACTTTTTCTGTTGCAAGACGTACTTGGGCGGGAACAGGTTTATCTTCTAGACCACTTGAAGGAGATTTAATTTGGTTTGATATGACCAAAAAGTTATTTGAAATTCAATTTGTGGAACATCAAGCTGTTTTCTATCAAGCAGGAAAACTTCCAGTTTATGATTTAAGTTGTGAATTGTTTGAATATAGTTCTGAAGATATTGATACAGGTGTTACTGCAATAGATGCAGTAGAAGTTGAAAACGCATATTCAGTAGAATATCCATTTTCGGCCAATTCAGGAATTTTTACAACAGACGAAACTATTACTGGTGCTAGTTCATATGCAACTGGAGAAATATTACAAATTCAAAGCTCTGAAGCCGGAGGGAATATTTTAAGAGTTACAAATATTGTTGGTACTTTTAGTGCAACTGAAACAATTACAGGCAGCACTTCAGGAGTGACAGCAACATTAGGTGCTACATCAACAGAATTTGCTGGTGATGCAACTGCTAATAATCAGACAATACAAACAGTTGCTGATGGTATTATAGACTTTAGTGAAGGAAATCCATTTAGTGAAGGAAGTTTTTAATGTTAGGACAGTATTGGTATCACGGATTAACAAGAAAATATGTCTCAATTTTCGGAACGATTTTTAACGACATTTACGTAATGCGTAAAAATAGTTCTGGGGATGTTGTCGAAACTTTAAAAGTTCCTTTAGCATATGGCCCTAAACAAAAGTTTATGACCAGAATAACAGGTGATGCTAATCTAGACAAAAAGGTGGGGATGCAATTGCCGAGGATGGGCTTCGAAATGACTTCCATGTCATACAGTCCCGAGAGAATGTTGCATCCCCTTAACCAAAATAAAGCTATGTGGAAAGGGCAGTTAGGGGTTGTTAGAAGCCCAGTTCCATATGATTATGCTTTTACGCTGTCTTGTTTTGTAAAGAACGCAGATGATGGAACACAAATAGTTGAACAAATATTACCATTTTTCAGTCCGGATTTTACAGTAACTATAAATGCTCTTCCAACAATGGGAATTAAAATAGATCTTCCTATTGTTTTAAATGGTGTTAATTTAGAAGATTCATATGAAGGGGACTATCAATCACGAAGAGCAATAGTTTGGACTTTAGATTTTACAATTAAAGGTTATTTGTATCCAAACATTAAAGGCAAAGGTTTTGGTGACGGCAGTGATAACGTACCAACAGGTTTAATACGTACATCAATTATTAACTTTCATATATTACCATATAGAGATCCAGATTCAATAGATATTGATAGAATTATATTAGAATCAGATACTGGTTTCGGAAAAGGTAGGGATGAATTATTAAATGAAGATAATTCTAAATTTATGTTAGAATCAACAAGAACAGATATTAATGCAGCCTTGGTAAAGTCAAGATATACAACTACGATTGGCCCTGAATTGACTCCAGGAGATGATGATTACGAACCAACAGAAACAAGGGATTTCTTTGCAGAAGGTCTTGAATGGGATCCAGCTACTGGTATTGATACATACGGTGGTACATTAGATATACAATCATTCGGTGGTACAAATGAGTAAAGATAAAATGGAAAATTATAAAGTGATTGATAAACAGGTTGATCCAAAATCAGTAGATGTAAAGTTAGATGAAGTATTTAAGATCGCACCGGTACCTCAAAATCAACCTGTTAAATATAAGACACCTGATAAAACACATGATGATACAGATACTGATTTTCAGTATGCACGTGAAAATATATACAGTATAATAGAGAGAGGGTCTGACGCCATGGAGGGCTTACTTGAAGTTGCTAGGGAAACAGAACATCCTAGAGCATATGAAGTAGTAGGTCAGTTTATTGACAAGTTAACAAATGCCAGTAAAGAATTAATGGGATTACATAAAACAAAAAAAAGTATGTCGGATGAAGTATTAGGATCTCCTCAAAATGTCACAAATGCACTATTTGTAGGAAGCACAGCTGATCTTCAGAAGTTACTGAAACAGAAATCCAAGGAGATTTGATGGATTCACTTTTTAGTGCAGTCAATTTGACAATGTTTGGAATTATATTATTCTCTTCGTTGTTCATATTTTTATTCAATTATAGACACGATAATAAAGACAAGTATCAAAAAAATATTATTTTAATATTATTTGATCTTTTTATTAATATGGGTATGTCCGTTACCGGTTATATTTTAATATGGCTGGTATTTGAAAACGTTCCTCAATTAGCTTCATATAATACATATAAATTTCCAATAGGATATTTATTTGGACTAACTTCTAATATAAGTATTCCAATTGTATTAAAGTGGTTTACAGCAGAAATCACTAAAAAGTTAAAAGGCGTATCAAAAGAAAGGATTGATTGATGGCACAAAAACACAAAGACGAAGAAAGACAAACAGAAGGAAAATTTGAGCCGGTAAAAGAAATTGAAATAGAAACTAAAGATTTAGTAGTTTCTAGTAAAATATGGATATATGTTATTATTGGATTATTGATTTATTTAATTTTTTTGATAATTCCAGATATAGATGAAAGAGTAACATGGATGGAAAAAGATCTTAATTCTGTATTGGTACAATCAGAAAGATTTAAAAAGGCTACCAGAGTGTTTGCTAAAGATAATCAATGTGCTTCATGTCATTTAAGTCCTGATTATTTACTTCATAATTTACTTACCAAGTATCCTAGTTTTTCTGATATTAAAGCATATATGTTGGTTGGTCATCAACGATTTTATACTATGCCTACTCCAATAGCAGACGATGAACTTCTAACAATTTATCGAGCTTTGCAGTAATGTGGATACCTATTGGAAAAACTATAGTTGCTTTAGTGTGGGTTTTTTGGCTGACCGTAGTAGGTTCTCCAGCCGAAGGCAATCCAAATGAAGAACGCAATCCACAAAAAGATACTGTTGAAATTATCCTACCTGAATACAATCCCACTTATGGTTCAACATTTAAACGTGTAGTAGCACGTGGTCACTTAATATGTGGTGGCAAAGATGCGTTTCCTGGTTTTGGTGAAGAGATTTGGAATCCGGAGTCAGGTCGATTAGAGTTTGTAGGTTTTGATATTGATATTTGTCGAGCTGTTGCAACAGCAGTATTTCTTAATAAAGAATCGATCGAGTTTGAAGTGGTGGATGGTAAAACTAGATTTAGTTATTTAATTGATGGTACTATAGATATATTATCTGCTAATACTACATATACCTATACTAGAAATGTTCTTAAAAAATTAGAATTTTTACCTACCACTTATTATGATGGTCAAGGGTTTATTGTTCGAAAAACTCTTGGGGTATCTTCAGCAAAACAAATGGTTGGTGCAAGAATATGTTATAGTACACATGGGACAGCTGCAAAAAATATTAAAGATTTTTTTAAAAAACATTTTCTTCATTATATTCCTGTTGAAGTACCAGTAGGTGATAAGCCTAAAGATTATTACATAGATCGTAAATGTGATATGTATGGTACAGATCGTTCTGCATTAGCTTCTAATAGATTAAGTTTTAAACACCCGGAACAACATATAATTCTTCCGGAAATTATTTCAAAAGAACCTCTTGGTCCAGTAACAAAATATGGAGACCAGCAATGGTCTGATATTATTCGATGGACAATTTACGTTTTATTCGTAGCAGAAGAGTATGGTATTACTTCAAAAAATATTGATGATTTTAAAAATCATATAGATCCAATGATCCAAAGATTTATGGGCGAAATAAATGGAATTGATCATCCTCATCTTGGAGCTAAGTTAGGGTTAAAATCAGAATGGGCATATGAAGTTATCAAACAAGTTGGTAATTATGCAGAAATTTATGAACGAAATGTAGGTAAAAATACTCCTCTTGCGTTATCGCGAGGACTAAATAAATTGTATACAGAAGGTGGATTATTATATGCGCCTCCATTAAAATAGGATTTTTTAATTAATAATTATGAAAGGATGATATGTCTTGGATTGGAAATATAATTAAGTCAATATTTAATAATGAAGGTATAGGTGATAATTCTCAGAAACCTGAAGAAAAACACATATCAGAAAAAAAGGTAAATTTAAAAAGTATGACCAAAAAACAATTGGAAACATACGGCAGAACAGTTGGTGTTGAATTAGATAGACGACACAATAAAGCTAAACTTATTGCAACATTGGAAGATGCAATTGCAAGTTAACGCTACAATAAAAGAGTACTGGCGAGATTGGGCAGCACTTGTTTATTTGTTTATTTGTTTAATTGATTTTTTTGTTGCACCTTTAATATGGAATTTGTTGATGGCAGGATATTGTGATACACATGATTGTTTAAAAGAAGGTGTAACACGATGGGCTCCCTTGACACTTGAAAGCGGTGCAATGTTTCATCTTTCATTCGGGGCAATCCTTGGGGCGACGTCATTTAATAAACATAAAGAAATTCACGCTAATAATAAGTCTTCTTCTACTATTTAATAGTTGTGCAAAAAACGTAGCTGATAAAAATAATGATTTAGGTAGTGGGAATAGATCAAATTTACCAGTTTCATTAAAATCTCTCATTGAACATGCTGAATATTGTAAAGCAATTTACGATAGTGGCGGTGATCAAAAAGATGAAGTTGCGTTTGAAGTAAAACAAGAAAGTGGAATATCAATAATTGTTATTAGGGGTACGGCAAATGATGCAAATGTACTATCTGATATTGATGTAAGATTAGTAGATGATGCACGTACAGGAATCAAACTTCATAAAGGATTTAGAGATGTTGCGGTAAATATAATGCAAATTATAGATACTTCAACTACGACAGGAAGAAATACTATTCAAGGACAGACACTTACATATCCCCTTGAACATACTGTACACGTTACAGGTCACAGTTTAGGTGGAGCCGTTGCACAAATAATAGGAATGTGGCTTCATAAGAGAGGTAAGAATGTTCAAGTTTTCTCTTACGGATCACCAAAAGTTTCTGCTCAAGTTCTTGATAGCCAACCCACTCATTGGCGCGTGGTTCGCCGTAGCGATCCTATCCCTTTTACTCCTCCTTGGCCTTATCGTCATACCGGACTTTTTATAGATAGTCAGGATTTAGATTGGGGCCCAGATAATGATAATGGTTTAATCTCAAAAACCGATGGATTAACTCATGCCATAGCAAAATATGTGTCCACATTAAAAGCCGTTGATTATTTGATTAATGGGTCCAAGACAAAATATAAGTTTTAATCATGTCACACAGCACTCAATATTCAAAAAATTCTAAATCTCATATAAATTATTTTGAGCTAATACCAGAAAATCGTACTGCTGTAGATAATATTCTACGTGTTAATCATGGTAATCAAATGAGATTAGTATTGATGGCAGATCAAAAAGCTAATATAATGATTACCGTTGCATCAATTGTATTTTCAATTACTATTGCAAATTTAGATAATGAAACGATGAAATGGCCTCTATTATCATTTGCCGTTGGTAGTTTTTTCTCTTTATTATTTGCGATTTTTGCAATTATTCCAAATACGGATTATCCTAAAAAGAAAGGTTCTAAGGAAATAGATAGGAAATCTCCTTTATTCAATCCTTTGTTTTTTGGACATTTCGCACATTTGCCGATAGATGAATACAAAAAAGATTATGCAAAATCATTGATGACTGATGATAGAGTATATGATGCCATGGCAGGAGATATTTACGGACAAGGAAAAGTTCTTGCACTTAATAAGTATAGGTTTCTCAAATGGTCTTATATGAGTTTTCTTTGGGGAATGTTCGCTGCTATAATAGTGTTCTTACTTCAAGGCCAGGTCGGAACTTTCATAGTAGATAATATACCCATACCTGCATTGTTGAGATAAATTTGCAGGAATTAAAAACTATAAATATGATATAAGGGGCGGAAAAAAATGACAATATTAAGTAGAAAAGATCGTCAAGGTGACAATAAAATAAATACTAGTAATGAAATGATTCAGCAATCTGAAGAAAAATTATGGGAAAGTGATCCAGTGAAAGCATTACAATATGAAGGAACAGAACGCCGGAAGAAAATGAATTGGTGGGCAAGATTTACATTATCCCTAATTGTGGTACTAACTTTTTTATTTTTAATATGGCTACTCTTTATGGAAGACTTGCCGACGGCATCTCGCGATCTAATAAATATTATGACCGGAGCGTATGTGGCGGTGCTCAGTAAAGCAACGGACTACTGGTTTAAAGATAAAGAAGATCCGGAACATAAAGAAGGAGCTCAAATAACTAATGGTAGCACAGTTACTTAAAACAGTTAAAAATAGAACGAGACATAAGAAACCGGCCATGTTAGAAAAAGAAAACTTAGAGGCACATGTAGACTTATGCGCGGAGAGGTATCAGCGTTTGGAAGAGAAGTATCAACAATTACAAGATACTATTGATAAAAGTAATGTTATTATTCATGAAAGAATTTCCAAAATGAAAGATAGTATGGATGAAATGAAAGCTTTATCAATAGAACAACATTTTAAACAAAATAGAATAATAATAACTACTGCTGTTGCTATTATAGGTACTATAGTTGCTGCAGTTATTCAACAGTTAATAAGTAATTAGGTTAACATGTTAAAATTTAATGAATATTTGGATAATGAATTAGCAGATGATGATTTTTTATTAGAAATTGAAGAAGATCTTGAAGAGGATGCGATAACATTAGAAGACCTAATTGAATGGGCCGAACAACTCACCGAAGATCAAATAACAGAAGATTTATTAGACGAAAAAGAAACCCAAGCTGCATATGTAGGCAGAATGAAAAAATTGGGTAGATTAGCTAAACGGAAAAATAAATTAGCTTCAGTTAAAAGAAAAAAGAAGAGGTCCCAGTTAAAAAGAAAAACTGGTGCGAAGATTCAAAAGTCCGCTTTAAAGAAAGCACAAAGAGAGGTAATTCCAGCAGCGATTATGAAGGCTAGCGGCGCAGGTGGAATGCTTAAAAGAAAAAAGTGGAAAGAAATGAAAAAGGCTATAGTAAATAGAAAAACAATAGTGCACAAAAGGAAAGTTAAAAGAGATGAGCCCGCTAGAATGAAACGGGCAAGAGCAGCAATGGCAAATCATAAGTCTAGCCATAAAAGATAAGGAATATTGGATATGCAAAATATTAAAGTTCAGGAAAAAATTATCCATAGAAAATCATACAGCAGTGTTGGCGGCCGAACAGTAAATAAAGTTACAAAAACACGAATAGTAACTCGAAAAAGAACAGATACATCAGAGTCCAGTGCAGAGTTTTTAAAACTTGCTCCTAAAGATGCAAACGGCGCTACTGATTGGAAAAAATTATTAAACAGCTAAATGCCTAGTACACATTATCTTGGTAATCCCAAATTAAAATCTGCTAATGTTCCGGTAGAATTTTCCGAAGAACAATTAGCAGAATATATAAAATGTCAAGACGATCCAGTCTATTTTATTAAAAAATATGTAAAAATTATTCATGTTGATAAAGGATTAGTAGATTTCAATCTCTATCCTTTTCAAACGAAGATGGTACAAACATTTCACGATAATAGATTTGTGATTTGTAAGATGCCTCGACAATCAGGCAAATCTACCACTATTATTGCTTTCTTTTTACATTACATACTTTTTAATGAAAATACACATGTATGTATTCTGGCTAATAAAGGTGCTCTTGCTAGAGAATTATTAGATAGATTAAAACTATCTTATGAAAATTTGCCTATGTGGTTACAACAAGGCATATTAGCATGGAATAAAGGTAATATAGAATTAGAGAATGGTTCAAAAATATTAGCTGCAGCTACATCATCATCTGCAATCCGGGGATCATCTTTTAATATAATTTTCTTAGATGAGTTCGCTCACGTTCCAAAGGAATTGGCAGAAGAATTTTTTACTTCAGTATATCCAACTATTTCTTCTGGACAAACTACTAAAGTCTTTATTGTATCTACACCCTTAGGATTAAATCAATTCTATAAGATGTGGGTAGATTCAGAAGAAAAAAGAAGTAATTATTTACCTATTGAAGTTCACTGGTCTGAAATTCCAGGCAGAGATGCCAAATGGAAAGAAGAGACCATTCGAAATACTAGTGAAAGACAATTTTCACAAGAATTCGAAACAGAATTTGTTGGTAGTACACAAACACTTATATCAGGATCTAAATTAAGATCCATGCCTTTTAAGACACCAATACATTCACAAGATTTTATAGATATATTCGAAAATCCAATAGAAAAACATTCATATACTTTAGTTGTTGATACAGCCAGAGGACAAGGATTAGATTATTCTGCATTCACAGTTATAGATTCGACTGAAGTTCCTTATAAACTTGTAGCAAAATATAGATGTGATACTATATCACCGTTATTATATCCTAACGTAATTTATAAGGTAGCTAAACATTATAATGAGGCATATGTATTAGTTGAAGTAAATGATATAGGAGAACAAGTAGCAGTTACCTTACACCAAGATTTAGAATATGAAAATATGATGATGATGACTTGGAAAGGTAGAGGTGGACAACAGTTGGGTGGTGGTTTTGGTAAGAATTCACAATGGGGAGTAAGAACTACTAAGCAAGTTAAACGTCTAGGTTGTGCTACATTAAAAAACTTGATTGAAGAAGATAAGTTAATTATAACAGATTATGATGTAATATATGAACTTACTTCTTTTTCAGCCAAAAAAGATTCATATGAAGCTGAGGAAGGACATCATGATGATTTAGCAATCACGTTAGTCATCTTTGCGTGGTTAACTAACCAAGAATATTATAAAGAATTAACAAATGTTGATTTACGTGAAAAGATGTATTCAGAGAAAATGAAAGAAATTGAAGAAAGCTATTTACCGTTTGGTATTATAGATGACGGATTAGAGGAAGAAGAAATTGTAGATGATGAAGGAAATAGATGGCAAGTAGAAAGAACTGATAGAATTTTAGAAGATACAGGTCACAATGTTTTTTTCTGAACCCCGTTTGTTTATAAATAATCTTAGTAACTAATAATACATGAACTTAATGATTTATAGGAGAAGAAGATGGCATTTACAGTAAGTCCAGGTGTAGTTACACGTGAGATTGATTTAACTACAATTGTGCCTGAGACTGGAACAACTGCAGGTGCTTTTGCTGGGGCTTTTCGCTGGGGACCCTTAGACCAACTTGTTAATGTAAGCAGTGAAGATCTACTCGTAGAAAATTTCCAGAAGCCTGACTCTTCAACATATCTATCTTTTTTCACAGCGGCGAATTTTTTAGCCTATGGTCAAAATTTAAATGTTGTTCGAGTAGCAAATTCATCAGCATATAACGCAACGACAGATGCGGCAAATACTGTCTTAATTAAAAGTTCCGAAACCTATTACAATACATATTACACCGAATTTGGTGGGTCCGGAGCATCTGATAATTACGGAGAATTCGCAGCAAAATTTGCAGGCGAATTAGGTAATTCACTTAAAGTCGGATTATGTGGAGCTGACATTGCAGAAGCAGCATTGACAGGAACCATGACAACTTCCTTTTCTGGAACAGAAGGAACTGTATCAGGAACATCAACATCGTATACTACAGAATTACAAGTTAACGATATAATTAAACATGATGTTGGCGGCACCTATTTCTTAGTAACTGCTATTGCATCAGACACTTCAATGACTGTGCAATCTTCAAGTAATACCGATGTTACTGGTACGCCAGTATATACAAGAATGAAAAGTTCACATTATTCTGAACCAGCCACGGCTGCAATGGGAACAGTTCAAGTTTCAGATGCCGCAAGAAAAGTGATGACAGGAACAGGAACTTATTTTGATATACAGCTTACAGTAGGTGATAAGATTTCAATTGGTGGAGAAACACATGAATTGGATTCTATTACAAGTAATACAAGCGCAGCTTTGAAAACAGCCATATCACCAAGTTCCACAGCAATAGCCGGTTCGATTGCATATTCACGAGAGTGGGAATTTGCAAGTGTATTTGATTATGCACCACTTACTTCGGATTTTGCAACTCGAAGAGGTGTAATACAAGATGAAGTTCATGTAGTTGTAGTAGATGAAGACGGAGAATGGACAGGTGTTAAGGGAACAGTATTAGAAACATTCCCAGCTTTATCCGTTGCTTCAGATGCTAAATCAGAAGATGGTCAAGCTCTTTTTTATAAAGAAGCTATTAATAGACAATCTAAATATATTTGGTGGATGAAACATCCCACCGGAACAGACGCAGATACTGCACCCAATACCGCAGCATGGGGAGCGTCAGCTAATGCCGCTTCAAAACCTGCATTTACACAAAATAGAATTACTGTTAATGCAAGTATGACAGGTGGTATTGATGGACAAACATTAACTGATGCTATTACAATTACCGGGTATGATAAATTTAAATCTTCAGAAGATATAGATATTTCATTAATACTTGGTGGTTCTTGTTCTTCCGTAGTTGCAAGTTACTTAATTAGTAATATTGCAGAAACTCGCAAAGATTGCATGGTGTTTATTAGCCCAGAGCAAAGTGATGTTGTTAATAATGACGGCGGAGAAGTTACAGCAATTAATGATTTTAGAAATAATTTGCCCAGTACTTCATATGCAGTTATAGATTCTGGATGGAAATATCAATATGACAAGTATAATGATACGTTTAGATATATTCCATTAAATCCAGATGTAGCTGGCCTTGTTGTAAGAACAACATTAGAAAGAGATTTCTTCTTTTCGCCAGCTGGCTTCAATAGAGGTCAAGTAAAAAGTGTAGCACGGCTTGCATGGAATCCTAATAAAACAGAAAGAGACAATCTTTATAAAAATGGTGTAAATCCAGTTGTTTCTTTTTCAGGACAAGGAACGTTACTATTTGGTGATAAAACATTATTGGCCAAACCTTCAGCGTTTGATAGAATTAATGTACGTAGATTGTTCATTACTTTGGAAAAATCCATTGCTAATTTCGCACAGTTCTCAATGTTTGAGTTCAACGATGATTTCACACGAGCATCTTTTGTTTCGTCAGTAGAACCATTTCTCAGAGATATTCAAGGAAGAGGTGGTATCACAGACTTTTCTGTAATTTGTGACGAATCAAATAATACACAAGAAGTTATAGATCGAAACGAGTTTATTGGTAGCATATTCATTAAACCTACGAAATCCATTAACTTCATCTTGCTCAATTTTGTTGCAGTACGAAGTGGTGTAGATTTTGAAGAAGTTGTGAATGCTGTATAAATAAAGATAATTATACAATAATATTAGGGGTTTAAATGGCATTTGTAGTAGATGGACAAAATAGTTTTATATCAAAACTAACTAAAGGGGGCGCCAGAGCTACCCTTTTCGATGTAGCAATTACTCTTAAAGGAGATACATCAACAACTGGAGTAAGTCCAGGCATGACCTTTATGTGTAAGGGTGTGCAAATTCCGGCAAATGCTTTAGGCATTACAACCGTAAATTATTTTGGTCGAGCAGTAAAAATTCCAGGAAATAGAACTTTTGAGGACTTAACCACAACCATTATAAATGATGAAGGTTATCCAATCAGAAACCAAATAGAAAGCTGGATGAATAAATTAAATTCTCATCAGGGCAACGTTCGTGATTCTACAATGTTAAATAAACTTACAGGTTATATTGCGGATATGAGTGTGAAAACATATAGTAAAACTGGTGGGGACGATCAAATATATAAGTTTGAAAATTGTTTTCCTACTTCCTTGGATCAAGTTGATGTCAATTGGGACCCAAATGATGCAATAATGGAATACACAGTTACTTGGGCTTATGATTATTGGGAACATACCGGAGTAACTACCGGCGCATAAGGATTTTTAAACATGGCAGATTTTAGAATAAGTACATTCACAAGCAAATTAATTGGTGGTGGAGCCAGAACTAATCTCATGGAAATGACCTTGGGAACAGTTCCCGGTGGTGGTGCAACTTCAGATTGGAAATATTTGTGTAAGGGAGCTCAGATTCCTCCTTCTATGCTAACCCCAATTGAAGTGCCTTATTTTGGCCGCAATATAAAAGTTGCCGGAGAAAGCAGAGAATTTCCTGCTTTGTCTACCACAGTTGTCAATGATGAAGGGCATACTCTGAAGGCCGCACTTGAAAAATGGATGGTACTACTTAATGGTCATAAATCTAATGTGGCCAAAAAGGACATTTTTAGTTCGAGAACCAAATATACGACTCAAATGACATTAAAAATGTTTAAAAAAGATGGCGAAAAAGATCAAGAGTGGAAAATCATAGGAGCGTGGCCATCAAATATATCAGCTATTGATCTTAGTTGGGATTCAGGGAATACAATTCAAGAATTCACGGTAGATTGGCAGTATGATTACTATACCCATGAACAAGCAAATATCAAGTAATTTGCATTCAGAACATTTAAATAGAAATATATTATGAAACTTTTTGGATTTAATATAGAGAGAGAAAAGAAACAAGACTTACCTGCTCTTAGTTTCCCCGAAAATCAAGAAGGCGCTATTGAAGCCACTTCGGCAGGTGGTGCTTTCGCTTCTTATCTTGATTTAGAAGCAGTTGCAAAAACTGATGCTGACTTAATTATGAAATATAGGGATATGGGCGAACATCCCGAATGTGATATGGCAGTTGAAAATATTATTCAAGAAGCCATAATTACTAATCAAGCACGAAATCCTGTTGACCTAGATCTAACACACACCGGTTTATCAAAAAATCTCCAAGATAAAATTGCAGATGAATTTGAACTTATCTTAAAATTACTTGATTTTAATAATCAAGCATATGATATTTTTAAGAGATGGTATATTGAAGGTAGGATTTTTTATCATGTAATGATAGATCCAAAAAATACTGATAAAGGAATTCAGGAATTAAGATTAATTGATTCTTTTAAAATTAAAAAAGTTAGACAAATAATTCCAGACCCAAGGCAAACACCGTCAGAATTCAAATTGCCCAGATTTGAAGAATATTATTTGTTTAATGAAAAAGGATTATTAACCCCAAGTCAAATGGGTGTTAAGGTAGCTGTTGATTCTATCATTATGGCCCATTCGGGTATAATGACAAAAGATAAGAAGTTTGTTATTTCCCATTTACATAAAGCCATTAAGTCGTTAAATCAACTAAGGATGTTGGAAGATGCTGTTGTAATTTATAGAATAGCAAGAGCACCTGAAAGACGTATATTTTATATTGATGTAGGAAACTTACCTAAACAAAAAGCTGAGCAATATCTTAAAGATATAATGACTCGGTATAAAAATAAATTAGTATATAATGCTTCAACTGGTGAAGTAAAAGATGATAGAAGGCACCAGTCAATGTTAGAAGATTATTGGCTTCCACGAAGAGAAGGTGGAAGAGGAACAGAAATTTCTACTTTGCCTGGCGGACAGAATCTAGGTGAAATGGAAGATGTTGATTACTTTAGAAGGAAGTTATATCAATCATTAAATGTTCCTTTATCGCGATTAGAAGCTGATACACCTTTTGTTTTAGGTAGAGCATCTGAAATTAGTAGAGATGAATTAAAATTTTCAAGATTCATTGACAGAATTAGAATAAGGTTTTCCCATTTGTTTTATCAAATATTGGAAAAACAACTGATTCTTAAAAATGTTATTCATACATCTGAATGGCCTAAGTTAAAAGAAACTCTTAGATTCAATTATGCAGCCGATAATCATTTTGCTGAATTGAAACAACAAGAGTTAATGGCTGATAGATTAAATATGATGAGAGATGTAGAAGAATTAGTTGGAAATTATTATTCTAAACAATTTGTTAAAGATAGGATTCTTAGACTTACACCTGAAGAACAAAAGAATATTGAAAAACAAATTAAAAAAGAAGAAAAAGAAGCAGAAGGTGAAGGCGATCAATACCCACCTCAATCAGGAATGCCACCAGCAGTTCCAGCTGTAAATAAAATTAATGTTGTGCCTGGTGCCGATCCAAATACAGGAGGACAACCATTTACAGCAGCAGGACAGGATCAAGGGTTAGCAACATCACAAGGAATGCAAGCCAAAGGTGAAGATGTTAAACCTGAATTACTCACAGGGGAAAAATCATTGAAAAGTCTTTATAACCTAAATAAGAAAGAGCGCAGGTTTGGAAAATAAAGGTAGAGAAATAGTAGCAACAATAATAGACGATATTATTGCAGGTAGAGATTATAAAGCACGTACAACTGTACAAGATGTTCTATCAACTAATTCTACTAATAGAGTAACGGAACTTAAAAAAGATCACGTAGAAACAATGTTTAAGGAAGATGATGTTTAAGTATAATAGGGAATCTTTTTTACCAACAGATCAACGTCAAGAGTTAAATGAAATCAGTGATGAAGAAAATCCTGAATTTATGTTCCAAACAATGCATATGAAGCTTGTGATTGCTATAGCAAATGGAAAAATTAACGCTAAAAAAGCAGCATTAGAAGAGTTGGCTAATCGTGGTTATGATAAAAACGGTAAATGGGTTGGATGGGATGAGGATCCATCACAAACTGCCCAAACTGCCAAGAAACGTGTGGCTGCAAACAAAGCAATGCAAAGGAAAAGATTCGTATAAATAAAACTATACACTTTAGGAAATATAGATATGAAATTAAAAGCTGCAAATACTGTTAGTACAGCAACAAATTTAAGTTTAGGAAACGCTACTGCTGTGGCAGTAACTACTACCGCTGTTACATTAATTACTATCATAGATAGTGATGGAACTGAAGGTAATACTAACGGAACAGTAGTTGGGTCTATTTCATTACCGGCAAGTGTAACTCAAATTATACAAAAAGACGCAGACCAATTCATTAAGTGTAGTGTTACGAATGCTCAATATACACCAGTAGCACGATCAAGTTATTAAGGAAAAACGATGAAGCTAATATGCGAAATTAACGAAAATGTCGAAACTTTGGTTGAATCACCAGAGGGAAAAGAAAAGAATTATTTCATTAAAGGCGTTTTTCTTCAAGCAGAACAAAAAAACCGAAATGGTCGCATTTACCCTATGGAAACTATGGCAAAAGAAGTAGATCGCTATAGTAACCAATACATTAAAACAAATAGGGCATTCGGCGAACTAGGTCATCCAGATGGCCCTACAATTAATCTGGAAAGAGTTTCACACATGATTAAAGAGTTAAAACAAGATGGCCCCAATTTTATGGGTAAGGCGAAAATTATGGAAACTCCATACGGAAAAATTGTTAAAAACCTAATTGACGAAGGTGCGAAATTAGGTGTAAGTTCCAGAGGAATGGGTTCTCTGAAAACTGCAGGTGGTGCTCAAATAGTACAAAATGATTTTCATCTTGCAACAGCTGGAGATATTGTCGCAGATCCATCAGCCCCCATGGCTTTCGTAGAAGGCATAATGGAAGGCAAAGAATGGATTTGGGAAAACGGCATTTTAAAAGAAGCTGAAGTTCAAGAAATCAAAAACGATATAGTTAAAGAATTTGCTAAAAAGAACAGGGACGATTCTATTTACGTTGACTCCTTTGAAAAGTTTTTATCAAGACTTTAATTTTATAAATATATACAGTAATTAATATTCATAGGAGATTGTAAATGTCTGAACAAGAAACTGTCCAAAAACAGCAGTCTCTTGCCAATAGTGTGAATGAACTAGAAACTTTAGCTCAACAAGCATTGGAATTAGACGGCGAGGCAAGGGAAGAGCTCGTTGAACAAATTAAAACACGATGCGTAGAAGAAGGTCTATCTTCCCAAGAGACAGATGAGTTATTGGAAGAGATAGGTCTTGTTCAGGAAGCACGCAAAAAGGTACAAGAGGCGGACAATAAACCCAAACCCGGAAAAGGCGATTCTGCTGAAAAAGTAGAAGGTGACCACGGTTCTGAACCTGCTGATCCAAACCAAGTAAAAGGCTCCGGAACAGCCATGGGTAACCCAGTTAAGGGTAAAGCTAAAAACTCTGATAAGGGCGAACCAATGGATAAGGTAAAAGAAGATCTACAGCCTAAAACAAAAGCCGGAATGATGGCTGCTGTTTATGAAAAATTAGGCAAATTGAAAAAAGATCAGATTGCCGCAAATTTCGAATCTATTCTTGGTTCCCTAAGCATACAAGAGAATACGGAGGAAGAAACTGACACCAAACCTCTTGATGTTCAAGATGATATCGATGCGTTAACTGAAGGTGAAGAACTTTCAGATGCTTTCAAAGAAAAGGCTAGTACTATCTTTGAAGCAGCCGTCCAAGCTAAAGTTAATCAAATAGTAGTTGAGAAAGAGCAAGAGCTCGAAGAAAAAATTCAAACTCAACTTGCAGAAGAGATCGACGAATACAAAGAAGAAATTGTTAATAAGGTAGACAGCTATCTTAACTACGTTTCTGAAGAATGGGTCAAGGAAAATAAACTTGCCATTGAAAAAGGAATTCGCACAGAATTGACTGAAGGATTCTTAGTTGGTCTTAAAGATCTGTTTACAGAGCACTATATTACAATCCCAGAAGAGAAAGTTGATGTTGTTGACGATCTGTTCACAAAAGTAGAAGGATTGGAAGAGCAACTTAACAATCAGATCCAAAAGAACATAGAAGTTCAAACAGAACTTACAAAGTTTAAAAAAGATAAAGTCTTAGGTGCTATTACAAAAGACTTAACTGAAACCCAAAAAGAAAAAGTAGCGGAATTGGCTGAAAATGTAGATGCTGAAGATGCAGATGACTTTGAACAGAAGGTTGAAGTACTGAAGGAAAATTATTTTCCAACAGAAGACAAGTCAGCGAGTATCGAAGATGTAGAAACATCAAGTGATGATGAAACCACTCCCACTCATTTACAAGAGGGAATGGATAGATACATGTCGGCTATTTCACGACAAGTTAGATAATAATAACAACTTTAATAGTTTATAATAAAACATTCAGGAGATAACGATGTTTTTGTCAGAAAATTTACAAGAGAAGTGGGGTCCTGTACTCGACCATCCTGATCTTCCCGCAATTCAAGATTCTTACAGGAAAGCTGTTACAGCAGTTCTGTTAGAGAATGAAGAGAAGTCAATTCAGGAAGAAGGCGGGTCTTCGCTTTTATTTGAGAGTTCTCCTACGAACGCAGTTGGTGCCGGTATGGGTACTACTGCTGGAAATATCAAAGGTTATGACCCAGTACTTATTTCCTTGGTTCGCAGAAGTATGCCTCTCTTAATCGCATACGATGTTTGCGGTGTTCAACCTATGACAGGTCCTACTGGCTTAATTTTCGCCATGAAGTCCCGTTATGCTAGTCAAACTGGTTCAGAAGCACTTTTCAGTGAAGCTGATTCCGGTATTACTGGTGGAAACGCTGCTGCAACATCAGCACACACTTCCAATGGTAACCCTGCGGCTGCCTCAACTAGTTCACTTGCATATCTCCCAGGTCGTGGAATGACTACGACTTTAGGTGAAGCAATGGGCGATAGTGCTGCAAATGCTTTTGCTGAAATGGCCTTTTCAATCGATAAGGTAACTGTTACAGCGAAAACACGCGCACTTAAAGGCGAATATACAATGGAATTGGCTCAAGACTTAAAAGCAATTCATGGTCTTGATGCTGAAACTGAACTTTCTAATATTTTAAGTTCAGAGATTCTATCGGAAATTAACCGCGAAGTTATCCGAACAATTTATGGTAACGCCAAAACTGGTGCCCAGAACAACGTAGCCACAGCCGGGACATTCGATATGGATGTTGATTCAAACGGTCGTTGGATGGTTGAAAAATTTAAGGGACTAATGTTCCAGATTGAGCGCGAAGCTAATGCTATCGGGCACGACACACGTAGAGGAAAAGGTAATATCCTTATGACTTCTTCGGATGTTGCTTCCGCATTGCAAATGGCTGGTGTACTTGATTATCAATCTGCCGTTCCAGGTGGATCGTTGAATGTTGATGATACACAATCAACTTTTGCTGGTACTCTTAATGGTCGTTACAAAGTATATGTTGATCCATATGCTACAATCCAAGATACAAATTGGTTTGTGATTGGATATAAAGGTTCGTCAGCTTATGACGCAGGACTTTTCTATTGCCCATACGTTCCACTACAAATGGTACGTGCGGTTGGTGAGAATTCCTTCCAGCCAAAGATTGGATTCAAAACACGATACGGAATGGTATCGAATCCTTTCTCAACAGGAACCGCTGCATCCAGTGATGGATCACTCACATATAACACAAACGTTTATTACAGACGATGTCTAGTTACAAACTTGATGTAATCTTGTATTAAATTAAGTGGTATAAATAAGGGTAAGGGGTCTAGAATTCCTTACCCTTTTTTTGTGTCCAGAAAGTTTAAATGGTTACCACTGCTGTAAAACAACCAGATAATATTAATTACCTTTCACCTACCGGTTTTAGGTTTGTATGTACAAATCTACCTGAAACACAATTTTACTGTCAAACTGCAAATATACCTGGAGTTTCTATTTCAGAAGTTCCAGTAGCAACTCCTCACAGGCAACATTGGGTAGCCGGCGATAATCTTACATATGATGAATTTTCTATAACAATGATTGTTGATGAATATATGCACAATTGGCAGGAAATTCAACAATGGATAATTGGATTAGGTAAGCCTGAAAGTTTTCGACAATATGCAAGAGCTAAAATAGCAGAAAAAATTAAAACAAATGCATCTTTGTTTATTCTTACCGGTTCCAAAAATCCAGCATTAAGATTTGATTTTTTTGATGTATGGCCCAAAACTATATCATCCATTAGTATGGATATAACAGCATCAGAAATCACATATTTAACTGCAGATATCTCTTTTCAATATAACTACTACGAAATGACAAGGTTAAATCCATCAGACAAATAATAATATGAAATTAAGTGAAATTCAAGAGATTTGGCAAAAAGATTGTCAACTCGATGATACAAAATTAGATGTAGAACTGTTAAAGATTCCTAACCTCCACAGTAAATATTTGGGAATATATAATGATGAAGCCCTCCAACAAAAAAAATTATTCTATGAAAAAAAGAAACTTCTAAAAATAAAGACCATTTATTACGCAGGTAAAATGAGTCAGGAAGAATTAGAAAAACTTGGTTGGGAACCATTTATGTTCAAAATAATTAAAGGATATGAACCTAAAATAGAAACATATCTTGCAGGGGATGAAGATTTGATTAAAGCAGATGAAAAATTAGAATATACAAAACTTAAAGTGGAATTTTTAGAATCAATTATCAAGTCCCTAAATACTAGAGGATATAATATAAGATCTGCAATTGACTTTTTAAAATTTACAATGGGATCATGAGGGTACGTAAAGTAGATGATGTTCATATATTCATTGACTGTGATGCTTCACAAGCAGCAGAGTTAAATGATTATTTTACGTTTGAAATTCCAAATGCAAAATTTACTCCATCTTATAGAAATGGTTTTTGGGATGGAAAAATAAGATTATTCGATGTTAGAAAAAGACAACTGTACTATGGATTATATGAATACGTTAAAAAGTTCTGTGAAGCAGGGAACTATGAGTTACAAATTGATGAAAGCATTACGCTCGGGAATAATAATTTTAGTGATATTGATTGCACTAGATTTTGTGAACGTCTTAATTTAAACTTAACTCCGAGAGATTATCAATTACAGGCTGTTAGACACTGTATTAATATGGATAGATGTTTACTTTTATCTCCTACAGCGTCTGGTAAGTCTTTTATTATATATTTGTTATTACGGTATTTTAATACGAGGAGTTTAATAGTGGTGCCAACTGTATCGCTAACACAACAAATGTATACAGATTTTCAAGAATATAGTGACGACTGGAATGTTTCCGAACATTGCCATGTAATCACAGCCGGCGCAGAAAAAGAAACTAATAAACAAGTCGTAATTTCTACTTGGCAATCTATCTATGATTTGCCAAAAAATTATTTTAATGAGTTTAGCTTTATGATTGGGGATGAAGCACATTTATTTAAAGCAAAGTCTTTGACCTCAGTAATGAGCAAGCTAAAAAACTGTCGTTGGAAATTTGGAACTACAGGAACCCTGGACGATTCACAAACACATAAATTAATTCTTGAAGGATTATTTGGTCCTGTTCATCAAGTAACACAAACTAAAGATTTAATTGATGCAGGATACTTAGCTCAATTTTCAATACAATGTATAGTATTAAGATATAGTGAAGCGGAAAAGTTAGAAGCTAAAAAATTTAGTTATCAAGATGAAATTGCCTTCCTCATTAATCATACAAAACGAAATAATTTTATTCGAAACCTTGCATGTGATCAAAAAGGAAATACATTATTATTATATCAATTCGTTGAAAAACATGGAGAAATATTATATAATATAATACTAGAAAAGGTAAATAGTAATAGAAGAGTGTTTTTCATTCATGGAGGAGTAGATGGATCTGAAAGAGAAGAAGTCAGAAGAATTACTGAATCAGAAAAAGATGCTATCATTATCGCAAGCTTTGGTACCTTTAGCACTGGTATTAATATTAGGAATCTTCATAATATCATTTTTGCTAGCCCTAGTAAATCTAAAATAAGAAATTTACAGTCAATAGGTAGAGGATTAAGAAAAGGAAGTAAAAAGGAAGAAGCTACATTATATGATATTGCTGATGATTTATGTTATAAGTCGTATACCAATTATACACTTAAACATTTTAAAGAAAGAATTTCACAATATAATGAACAACAATTTAAATATCGTATGTTTCACATTGGATTTTAGAATAATATATTCCCTGTGGCGACAACATATTAATTATAATATATTTTTAATAAAATGTCAAGGAAAAAATAAACCCTTGATTTTATTCCAGAAATAGGGTATAATATGTCTATTAAAAAGAAAGCTATTGAAGTATTGTTCGATGATGATAAGATCTTATTACCCAGTAATAGGTGGACACCTTATCATCAACTAGAACATGAATATATCCATACAACTAGTATTGATTCTGTTTTTAAAAATACTATTGGTTTAGATTTGTCCAGATGGATTAATTGTGTTACTGATTTTGGATACGGTGATATTTCTTGTAATTTAAATTATTGGTTATGGTTAAATGAATTAAGACCTATTAAAATAAAAATTTTAGTTGACGATACTCATTATAAAAAAGGTTTTAATAATAAAGAAACAACAATTGATAAGATTGAATATTTGATTCATAAACAGTGGCAATCAAATATTGAATATCAGTATGTTAAAATTCGTCGGTCATTTGGGAATATTTTGAGAACATATAAAAGTGCTTTTCGTGGTAAGGCATTGATGAAACATACTGATAGAAATTATCGAAGAATGTGGAGCAAATATGTTCCTGTTAATTTAGAACAATATTGGTTTGTTCCTCTTTCAATGCAAATGGAGTGGTTTCCTACAAAATTACAGTGGACACTTCCTAAAGAAAAGAATGTTGTTATTTACAGATATTCACCTCCTAGGGATTGGAATTTAATAGACAATTATTCTTTTGCAAATATTGGTGATAAAATGATATCACAAGATGAAAAGGAAGTTAACGCATATTGGAGTAGTTTAGAAAAAGCTTTAAAGAAAGCTGGTTATAGTTTAGAATATCTTACTTATTCCATGACACCAAATCAATTGTTTACAAAAATATCTAAAGCTACAATGTTAGTATCATCAAGGGGTGGTTTTTCGTACTTAGCACAACATATTGGAACTCCTACAGTTACAATTTTTCCTCCAAGAAGCATGGTTCTTCATAGAGATTATTCAGCACAACATTGTCAATTTCACAATAAAGCAATTAGATTGTTTGAACCAACTCATATTGCAGATGTTGATATTGATGATTTATCTACTAGAAGTACAATGCAAAAATCTATTGCTTACTGGAAAGTAACTAATTATAATAATCTTGAAAAAATGCAAAAGTTAGAATCTGATGTAGATTCTTTTAATTCACATACTGCTGTTGTTTACAAAGAAGCACTAATCAAAGATGCAAATAAAGCTACAAAAGCAGATTTGAGTAATATTTTACCTATCAAAAAGAAGATAGAAGTTGAATTACAAGCAGAAAATGCGGAAGATGAAATATCCGGAAGCTTTTCACAGGAAGCACCTATTAAAAAGGCCCCAGTGAAAAAAGTTATCAAGGAAGCATTAACAAAAGCTAAACCTAAAATTAAACCTAAAAAGAAAGTAAGCAAAAAGGCACGTGGCAAGAAGTAGACAAGGTATAACCTTTAGTAAAAAAATAGGTGGAAAAAAGAGAACCAGTATCGGTAAATCTCGACGGAGTACACCTAAAAATAAATCTCAAAGAGCTAACTGGAAAAGATACAGGGGGCAAGGGAAATAAATTATGGCCAAAAAGAAATCAATACATTATGTAGATAATAAGAAGTTCCATCTAGAAATGGTTGCTTATAAAAATTATTGTGCGGAAGTGAAGGAAAAGGATTCTGAAGAATTGGTACCAATTATACCAGATTATATTGGAGAGTGTTTTATGAAGATAGCAGAAAGATTAAGTTTAAGACCAAACTTTGTTAATTATGCATTTAGAGATGAAATGATATCTGATGGCATTGAAAATTGTGTTCAAGCTGCCCATAACTTTAACCCGGAAAAATCATCCAATCCCTTTTCATATTTTACACAAATCATTTATTTTGCCTTTATAAGACGTATTCAAAAAGAAAAGAAACAATTATATATAAAATACAAGTCCATACATAACAATGGTATGTTATCGGACAGTGTTGTACTTTCAGAACACGATTCAGATGGCGCGTTTAATTACGAAGTTTTATCTGAAGAGCAAAAGGCAAATATGTATAAATTTGTAGGTGACTTTGAAGAAGCAAAAGCAAAAAAGGCAAAAAAACCTAGTAAAGGTGCTAATACATTAATGCCCTATATGGTAGAGGCTGAACCAACCACATGATATCAGCTATTATTACCGATACTCATTTCGGTGCCAGAAACGATAGCTTAGCCTTTAGTAATTTTTTTGCTAAGTTTTATAAAGATATTTTTTTCCCTTATTTAAAAGAACATAACATATCACATGTTATTCATATGGGTGATGTATTTGATAGACGAAAGTTTGTCAACTATAAAACATTATATGATGCTAAAAAATATTTCTTTGATCCCTTAAAAGAGAATAATCTTGAATGTTGGATGTTAGCAGGTAATCACGATACCTTTTATAAGACAACAAATGAAGTGAATTCAGTTGAATTACTTTTAAAGGAATATGATAATATTAAGGTATTTACAAATGCAATTGAAATGGAAAATTGTGTTTTGATGCCATGGGTATGTAATGATAATTATGAAGAAAGTATCAATTTAATAAAAAATACAGAACATCAAGTATTATTTGGTCATTTTGAAATCAGCGGTTTCGAAATGATTAGAGGCCAATTCTGCACAGAAGGATTAGATCGTAAATTATTTGAAAAATTTGATATGGTGTTTAGTGGACACTTTCATCATAAAAGTGATAATGGAACCATTTATTATACAGGTAATCCCTATCAGACAAATTGGATGGATTATAAGGATCCTCGTGGATTCCATATTTTTAATCATGATTCAAGAGAATTGACTTTCATTCAAAATCCTTATGAAATGTTTCATAAATTTTATTATAATGATTTAGAATGGACCCCTGAAGAAGTCAATCAAATGGATTTTGATGATTGGCAACAATGTTATATAAAAATTATTGTTGAAAATAAAACGAATCCGTTTCTTTTTGATCTTGTTTTGGATAAAATGTATAAATCTGGAGTTGGTGATATTAGTGTGGTTGAGGCATTTGCTGAACTTGATGACACTGATGATATCGTTGATGAAGCACAAGATACCATGACAATTTTATCCACATATATTGAAGGTTTAGATACAACTGTTAATAAAAAAAGACTTGACATTTTGATGAGAAACCTGTATAATGAATCCTTAACCCTAGAATAATATGAGTGATAACGCATCCTGGTTTTATGGTGAGCGTTTACCAGAAATAGCTAGAGAACATAATTGTTCGTTGAAAGAAGCCGAGAGAATTTTTATGCAACAAGACCAGTCCGATCTCAAAAATAAAGAAGATAAACAAGAATCTGTAGAAATAGATTTACCTGAAAAAGAATTATTTGATTTAATGTTAATGGCTCATGAAGAGGATATAACATTTAATCAATTAGTAAATAAAGCTCTTAAATATCAGCTAAAACAAGCCGAATATCAATTTGAAAATGGTGATAAGTTAAAACCACAATTTTTAGCTGAGACTGAATGATCTTATTTAAAACCGTTCGCTACAAAAACTTTTTAAGTAGCGGCAATGTGTTTACAGATATACAACTGGACAGGTCTCAAACGACCTTAATTACAGGTGAAAACGGTGCCGGTAAAAGTACCATGCTGGATGCGGTAACATTCAGTTTATTTGGGAAACCATTTCGTAAAATTAATAAACCTCAATTAGTAAATTCAATCAACGAAAAGGCGTGTATTGTTGAAATAGAATTTTTGATTGGGAAAAAACATATATTTGTTCGTAGAGGCATTAAACCTAATTTATTTGAAATAAAGGTTGATAACGTTCCATTACAACAAGATGCGAATATAAGGGATTTTCAAGAATATTTAGAAAAGAGTATTTTAAAATTAAATTATAAATCTTTTACACAGATTATAATATTAGGCAATTCTTCATTTGTTCCTTTCATGCAATTGAGAGCACAAGATAGAAGAGCTATTATAGAGGATCTCTTAGATATTCAAGTTTTTTCATCTATGTCTAATATATTAAGAACATACACGGTTGAAAATAAATTACAATTAGACACAAATAAGAATTCTAAAGATTTGGCCCAAAATAAAATAGACTTAAAAGAAGACTATATAATACAATTAAAAAACAAAACAAAAAACTTAGTTAAAAGATTTGAAAAGGATATTAAAAATAATTTAGATCAAAAAACAACTTTATCGAAAGAGATGGCTGATATTAATGATACAGTATCTGAATTATTAGAACAATTAAACGACGCGAACCAAGTAAGTGATAAACATGATAAGCTTTCAGAATACCAACGTTCAATCCTCCGAAATGTTGATTCCGAACAAAAGAGTATCTCCTTCTTTGAGTCAAACGATGACTGTCCGACGTGTAAGCAAAATATCGACCACGCTTTCAAACACAAAGAAATTAAAGAAAAACAAAAAAAGATTGAAGAATTTGAGAATGCTGTCTCAGAAATTGATAAACAATTGGAGACAGTTAGAGCAAGACTTTCTGCAATACAATCAATTCAAGAAGACATACAATCTCACCAGACTAAAACACAATCAATCAATAATAGCGTAAGTGCAATTGATCAATATATTGAAAAGATTGAAAAAGAAATTAAAGCAACGGAAAATGATACAGGTGATATAAAAGAAGAAAAGAAACAATTAAAAGAAATTGAAAAAGAATTAAAAGAAATTGATTTAAAAAGAGAAGAGCTTTTAGAAGAAAATGAATTACATCTTACGGCTAAAAATATTTTGAAGGATGAGGGTATTAAAGCAAGGATAGTTAAACAATATTTGCCGATTATGAATAAATTAATCAACAAATATTTAACTCAAATGAATTTCTTTGTATCTTTTAATTTAGACGAGAACTTCAATGAAGAAATAAAGTCAAGATATAGAGATGATTTTACGTATGATTCTTTCAGTGAAGGAGAGAAGATGCGTATTGATTTAGCATTATTATTTACATGGAGAGCAGTTGCTAAATTAAAAAATTCTGTTAATACAAATTTATTAATTTTAGATGAAGTATTTGATAGTTCTTTAGATGGTGAAGGTACAGATGAGTTTATGAAAATTGTGAATGAACAGGGAACCTCTACAAATGTTTTTGTAATTTCTCATAAGGGTGATACTTTATATGATAAATTTAGAGTTCATATGAAATTCGAAAAACGTAAAAATTTCAGTATAATAGTATGAGAGAATTAGTACCAGAAGAACATAATTTACTTATTCAAGAAACCATTCCATTTAGCCGTCTGGCTCCTCCAATGGATGCTCGTCAACTTCAAGATGAATTGATTGAAGGTATGTATCACTATAATGGTGTGGGATTATCAGCAAATCAAATAGGATACAAATATAAAGTATTTTCAATGAATCATGAAGGCCAATCAATGGCGATATTTAATCCAGAAATAATAGAAGTATCCGATGAATTAGTTTATGAAACAGAAGGATGTTTGAGTTATCCAGGATTATATGTTAAAATATTAAGGCCGAAAAGTTTATCAGCATCATGGGAAAATGCTTCTGGTGAGAATTTTACAGGTTATTTTTCAGATCTGTCCGCGCGTATTTTTTTACACGAGATGGATCATATGAAAGGAAGAATTTTTTATGAGAGAGCTAAAATTATGCATTTGCAAAGTGCTAGAAAAAAACGCAGGACTAATCTTAAACAACTAAAAATTAAGAGCCCCGAATTATGGCAAAGTCATATAAGCAACAAAAAACTAAGGAAAAGCTTAGCAAAGATATTTTAGATAAACAATCTAAAAAACGACGGCAATTTAGTAAAGAATTAGCCAATAATTACATTAATTTTGATGAGGAGAATGAAGAGGAGGAAGTATATGAGTACAGTAACTTTAGGGAATAGAGAACCAAGAATATACAAATATAATAGCACAAAGGAATATGTTGATAAGTTTCCTTGCGCATATAGACAATACCTAGCTGATAGTCATTGTAATGTTATTCATGGTTATAGTTTTAGTATGAGATTCTTTTTCGGCACAGATCATTTAGATGTTAGAAACTGGGTTGTAGATTACGGTGGTTTAGGAGAGCTTAAAAGTTTCTTAGACGAGCAATTTGATCATACATTATTAGTAGCAGAAGATGAACCAGAAATGGATCTTTATAAACAGTTACAAGAACGAGGTATTGCAAAACTTACTGTATTGCCAAAACTTGGATGTGAAGGAATGTCTTCTATGTTATACAAATATATAAACGGAGTATTCATTCCTGATATGTGGGGTCCTGGAGAAGCCGAAAGACTTTGGTGTTATAGAATAGAAGTACGTGAAACAGAAAGTAACATGGCTTGGCGCGAAGGACACAGAGAATGGGGTGAGGACTTATTCGAAGTAGATGAATAGAACAGGAATTTATGGATAAAGCAATACAAACGTATATCGCAGTACTCAAAGCAGAAATAGAACATTTGAAATCAAAACTTGAACCACAGGAAATGGGACATATTCATACTACTATTTCTACTTTAAAACATCGAGTTAAGGAGTTAGAAAAAGGATAATGTCAAAACTTAGATATTCTGAAATGTTTTATAGCATTCAGGGCGAAGGAAGATTTGTAGGTACACCGAGTGTATTTTTAAGATTATTTGGATGTAATTTTGAGTGTCCTGGATTTGGACAACCCAGAGGACAATTAATTCCACGAGATGAAATGCCTTGGAAAAATCTTGATGTCAGTCAATACAAGAGTATTGAAGAATTACCTGTAATGAAAATAGGATGTGATAGTTCTGCAAGTTGGGCAAAAGAATATATGCATCTATCAACATTTGAAGAACATGATATATTAGCAGAAAAACTAATAGATCTTTGTCCAGATAAAAAATGGTATTATGAAGATAATAAACAGGATATTCATTTGGTAATTACAGGTGGTGAGCCAATGATGTGGCAAAAACAATTACCAGATTTATTAGACCATCCTTCATTCAGACATATTAAAAATATTACATTTGAAACAAATAGTACATTTGCTTTAACGGATAAATTTCTTAAATGGTTACATGAGTATAGTTTAATGGATCATCATATTACATGGTCATGTAGTCCAAAATTAAGTATAAGTGGTGAATTGGGTTTTAAAGCAATTAAACCTGAAAATTGGCACCAATATAAAGAAGTACAAAATTCACATTTGTATTTAAAATTTGTCGTTCAAGATGAACAGGATATTGAAGAAATTAAGCAAATAGAACTTACCTACAGTCGGTGGGAATCTTATATAGATATTTATTTAATGCCATGCGGCGGCACAGCTGAGATGTTAGAAGATACAAAATTCAATGTTGCTGAAATGGCAATGAAACATGGCTTCAAATATTCGCCCAGATTACATGTAGATTTATTTGGTAATAGATGGGGCACATGATTTTATGGAAATTTATGTTAGTGGTCCCGGTGTTACTATAGCGGCCAAAGGAATAGGTGTGGAACGCTATATGTATTGGACCGACCGTTCCGAGAAAGATTTGTTTGATTATTCTTGGAATATATCAGATCGCAACAGAATGAATGTTCCAGATAATGCAGATTTTTTAATAGATAAAGCATGGAATGAGCCGTATAAAAATTGGATTATAAACGCATGTGATTATGAATTAGCTGACATATGGGTAGAAGATGATGGAGTGATTAATAAATATCGACCACATGATATTTCTCACGTAAAACATGTATTAGTAAAATTTAAACCTGAATTACGCACATTAAAGGGCAAAGAACGAGGAAATGATAGGCAAGCCGAGTACGCTTTCTACAGTATAGAGAATATAAACAAATTGTCGCCTCCGATTAATCATCACACTCACAGGTATTATTTTTATACAGCTTTTTCATCTGAAATAGGTAATTGGCAACATAAACAATATAATAGTTCAATACCTATTACGGAGTTTAAATTACAAATAATAGAGATACAGAAGAGATTGTGGATCGTAGGTCTGGAAACAACACAAGAACATAGCTATGATATGTGCGAAACAACGGCAAATAGACTTCCCGTCAGAAATCGTATATTCTTAGAAGACTGGATGAAGGCAACCAACTTACGTTTAGATTATGATATGTTTACAGGTAACCATAAGAGAGATTGTTCTAATTTTAAAATTCATGATAAGTATTTTTGATGGAAATTTATGTTAGTGGTCCTGGTGTTTCTATAGCGGCCAGAGGAATAGGTCTAGAACGATATACATATTGGTCCAGACGTTCCGAGAAAGATTTGTTTGATTATTCCTGGAATATACCCGGTCGCAACAGAATGAATGTTCCAGATGATGCTGATTTTTTAGAAGATAAAGCTTTCAATGATTCGGGAAATTGGGTTATAAATGCATGTGATTATGAATTAGCTGACATATGGGTAGAAGATGATGGAGTGATTAATAAATATCGACCACATGATATTTCTCACGTAAAACATGTATTAGTAAAATTTAAGCCCCAATTACGCCCGAAAGGATGGGATCTACCCGGACAGCAAGCCGCCGCACCCCCACTCAATCATCACACTCACAGGTATTATTTTTATACAGCTTTTTCATCTGAAATAGGTAATTGGCAACATAAACAATATAACGGCTCAATACCTCTTGAAAAGTTTAGATTACAAACAATGGAAGTCTCAAGCAGAAATTGGATCGTAGGTTTGGAAACAACCCAAGAATATAGTCATGCTCCATCCGAAGAAATATGTGTAAATAGACTTCCTGTTAGAAATCGTATATTCTTAGAAGACTGGATGAAAGCAACCAATTTACGTTTAGACTATGATATGTTTACAGGCAATCATAAGAGAGATTGTTCTAATTTTAAAATTCATGATAAATATTTTTGGGAATAGTTATGTTGATAAATTTATTTACATATGATTGTCGACACCGTAAAACTGTTGATATTTTATTAGAATTAATTATTAATGGATTTAAGATTGGTAAAGTTTATGCTGCTCCTTTAATTGAGCTTGATCTTAGAGAAGATATTATTAAATTAAGTGCTAATAATTGTTATACTATTCATACAAAAGATATTTGTGATAAATTTAATATACCTTATATTGTTATACCACATAAAGATGTTGATGCAGGTGAGTTAGGAATTATTGGTGGCGCAAGAATATTATCAAAAGAAGTAATTGATAAGTATTCAATCGGTATTATTAATATTCATCCTGGTCTGCTTCCGGAAAATAGAGGTTTAGATAATATTAAATGGGCATTGTATCATGATATGCCACAAGGATTAACTGTACATTTTATTGATGAATATGTTGATCGAGGTCGAATAATTTTACAAGAAGAAATTCCAGTATTTGAGGATGATAAGATATATCATATACATCAGCGATTAGTTAGTCAACAACCAAAAATTTTAAGGGAAGCTCTTGAGAAGTTTGAGCAAACAGATATATATGCGCGGGGTTATCCTGCCGTTGAAAAAGGCACATTATTTACGCAAATGACTGACCAAGAAGAAACAGATTTAATTACAAAATGTTCAAACCTGTTTTAATGCAAATGCAGCCACGTATGATGGTTGATCCAATTAAGTCTGTTAAACAAAATGTTAACATTCCGCGTGTCTGGTTTAGAGCTTTTAATGAACCGCAAGTATGCGATCAAATGAATCATTTTGTTCGTAACTCAGACTATACCCATTATTTAATTAGTTCAGATGATTTAATTGTTTATAAAAGAGCTATTGATGATGTATTAATGAATGCTCCAAATTATGATGTTTATACAGGTTGGTTAAATATGCATTTTGAGGGAGGTCGTATGAGCAAAGAATCTAATGTTTGTTATGGGATATTTAAAAATTTTCCTTTACCTTGGCCAGAAAGACAAGATTATCCAGAATGGGAAAATGTCGATGATGTTTTATCTAAAGGTTTTATAAGACAGACAAGTGTTGCCTCTTTTGCGATTAGTAGTTTTAAAAAACAGGTATTATTAGATTATCCATTGAAGACATGGCCAAATGGTAATGCTTCCGATCATCATATATCTTTTAGAATTCAAAGAGGGGCTAAGTATACTGTATGGACACATCGCGATGCTTTTTGCCGTCATCTTAGACAAGGCTGGTTGCCTTTGCAGCATCAATGGTTAGTTGGCAATCAAGAACCAGAAATTATATATGAGTTAGAGCCCAAACAATATCAATATGAAGGCGAAAGAGAGTTTTTATATGAGACTTTATTCACTAATAGATGAGGTCCATAATTCTTATAAATATTATATAAGGAGAATTATATGGCATCTATTGTAAATGTATTTGTAGACCAAGGTTCTGATTATACTTTAACATTAACAGTTGAAGATGATAGTGGCAACGCAACTGATTTAACAGGTTATACAGTTGAGGCTTATTTTCAAAAATGGGTCGGAGCTAATAAGGTATACAAATTTACCCCAACCGTAACAGACGCAGCAGCCGGAAAGTTACAAATAAAATTACTGGGGTCTGTATCTGATGATATTTCACCAGGCCGCTATAATTACGATGTTGTTATTAATAATTCAACATATGATATAACTAGACGAGTTATTCAGGGACAGCTAACATTAAGTCCAACAGCTAGTCCCAAGGGCGCAACTCTTTTAGAAACCGGCAATAAATTATTACTTGAAAGTTAGGAGAGTGTGAGTGGCAGAAGCGAATTTAAATATCGGATCTGTTGAAGCAGTAGTTAGTTCTGGTGGAGGAGTTTCATTAGTTGATGGTGCAAAAGCACCTTCGGCAACACTTACACGCGTTGCTGCAGATGATACTATAGTTCATTTAGGCATAGTTGATTTAGAAAATCTAACAGTCAACTTAAAACCTAAGGCTCCGGAACCTGGACAAAAACCTGCCGGCTTAGGTTCTAATACTCAACCTTTTGGTGATTTATTTCTTCAAGGAAATACCTTAACATTATCTACTAGATCTCTTGGAATAACAGAAGTTGGCGGAGCCGAATATTTAGATTTTGGTTCTAATACTATTATCGGCGCTACACAAATTACTGGTAATAGATTACTAGCTTTTGCAGATCAATTAAAAATATCTCAATTAACTGATGTCACGCTGGCAGGAGTTCAAAATGGATATATTTTAAAATGGAATACTAACACAGGTAAATGGCAACCTGGTGATCCATCAACTACATCATCAGTGGATCTTTCTACTAGTGTAATGGGGGATTTATCAGACGTTGCAGCATCATCGTATGCAAATAATGAGATATGGCAATATAATGAGGGATTGGAGGCTTGGAGATCTGTTGATGTAAATGTTTTATCATTTACTGATTTTCAGACCATAGGAACTTTCACAGTTAATACTGAAATAGTATATTCTACAACAAGAACTATTCAAGCTGTTGCTGGTCAAGTAGTTGCGGATACCTTTAATATAAATACTTATCGAACCGCTAAGTATATCGTCTCCTGCGAAGATTATACTGTGGGTAATAAAGCATATTGGACAGGGGAAGTGGCATTAGTACATGATGGAACAGATACAGCATTGACAGTTTATGGAGAAGTGGAATTAGGCGCAATTACAATGAGTCCTGGCATTGCGTCAGATATAACAGCAAATAATGTTCGGTTAAAAGTTACTACTTCTTCCGATCAACAAGTAGTCACTGTTCATCGAACAGTGTGCACGAACGCACCAGATTCATAGAACATCTGAGGAATTTAGTCAATGGCACAACAACAGTTTAGGGTAAGAGGTGGTTTAAAATCAGATGCGAATTTAACTCTTCTTAATACTCCTACCGATGGCGCCGTAGCAACTAACGGTAAAATTCTGGAAATGGACAATAATTCTAATGTCCATTCTCGTACATATGCCCAAGTAAAAGCAGAAATAGATGCAGGAGAATTAGAATCAGTAGTAGCTGGTGATGGTATTACTGTTTCCGCCAAAGCAGGCGGTGGAGTTGGAACTGATACCCAAACAATTACATTAGGAACTCCAGATACATTAACTGCTGTTACTACAGATGCTGCTACTACTTCTTCGCATACACACGCAATTACCTCTTCTAATGATACTAGTGGTGCAAGTGCAGCTGTAATATTAGCTGCGAATACAACTGGTGGTCTTAAAGTTAAAGAATTTGCTGCATCCGGAGACGCTACATTTTCAGCTAATGTAGCTATTGATGGAAGTTTATTTGTTGATGGTGCCCTTACTTATGTTAATGCAACGAATTTAAGTGTTAGTGATCCTTTAATTACCTTATCTGCAAATGGTGATTCCGTTGCTCCTACGCATGACCAAGGACTTATGGTCAACAGGGGGACTTCTGCGAACGTCGCTTTTGTATGGGATGAATCGGAAGATGAATTTGCATTTGTTCAAACTACTTCTGGCGGATTATCAACAGGCAGTATAACTGTTTCAGATTATGTTGATACGAATCAAGGTACAGTAACAGCCCAAGATGCTATAGTAGTTGAAGGCACAACAGATTCAACAAGTGGAACATCTGGTTCAATTCAAACTGATGGTGGTATAGGAGTAGCATTATCTCTTTTTGCTAATGTTGTACATGCAGACGGAACCGCAAATGCCACATCTAATACAACAGGACAATTACTATCATCTGGTGGACTGGGGGTCGCAAAAGCTACTGTAATTGGTGGTGATTTAACAGTTCATACTGATTGGTATCAAAAAGATATTACCCGAACTTTAGTGGCTTCGTCCACTATCGCCCACAATGCGAACGCATGGCTATTTGAAATTCCTATAGCTAGTTATTCCGCTGGAGAGGTAATTTTGAAAATGAAGGCGGGTACTAATGAAACAGCGGTTCATAAGTATTTATTTTGTGAAAGTGGAAGCGGTGCAGTAGAAAATAACGAATATGGTACGTTAGGTCATGCAATTAGCACGACCATAACTTTTAATACAACCGATGGTTCAGGTGATACTGCAGGCTCAACTCACATAGGAATGAATATTGCCAACGCGGACGGCGTTTCTATAGTAGCCAAGGTAGAAGCAACCTTCTTTAGCGTATAAACGATATGGCAGTAAGAGTATTTGAAGTAGCCAACGGAATAAAAATAACAGGTGATACAGAATGCACCGGTGATGTGGATCTCGCATCCTCCAAATCATATAAAATAAATAATACACTCATAGCAAATTCATCTCAGTTAGGAACTACGTTAAGAACTGAGGTTTTAAACAAAGCGGAGTCAGATGCGCTTGCTTTAGCTATTGCACTTGGATGATGGAGATTAAATGGCAAATACATTTAAAAATGCTTGGGTAGAGGATATAAGTAATAGTTCCGGCAGCCCCACAACAGTTTTAACATGTCCAAGTGGAAATAGTTCAAGGTGTGTTTTAATTGGTATACATGTAACTAATAAGCATGCTTCAGCCGACATCAAAATATCTGTAGAACTAACAGATAGTAGTGCTTCCACAAATGCAATAATTTTTATAAATGACGTTGGCGTTTCCGTTAATTCCACATTAGATATCCTAGATAGCAGCAAGCTCATTTTAGAAGAATCAGATATATTAAAGGTATGGTCAGATACTGCCACATCAGTTAATGTTTTTCTTTCATATCTATTAGTAGACAGTACATGAGATTTGTAAATTTATCCGCAACCAGTGAAAGGGTAGGTAAAGGCAGCAAGAAACGGATGATACTTAGAAAAGCTGCTGATGGTCAGTCTGCCACCTTACCTGTTTTAGCTTTTGGTGATGCAGATACTGGTTTTTTTCAAAGTTCCGATGATGTTTTAGAATTAACAACTGCTGGCGTTTCAAGAATGAAGTGGGACGCATCCGGTATAACAACCATTTCCGGAAATTTAGTTGTTAGTGGTACCACAACTACGATCGGTAGTACAACTCTTACAGTAGATGATAAAAATATTGAATTGGGTAGTGTTGTAACCCCATCAGATACAACTGCCGATGGTGGTGGTATTACTCTTAAGGGTGCGACCGATAAGACTTTTAACTGGATCAATTCAACTGATGCTTGGACTTCGTCTGAACATATTAATCTTGCTTCTGGTAAAACCTTTCAGTTGAATGGTGCAGCTATATCTGCATCTGCTGCAGAACTTAATATACTGGACGGTGTAACTTCTACTGCATCCGAAATTAATATACTGGACGGTGTAACTGCAACAACTGCAGAGCTTAATTATACTGATGGTGTAACTTCTGCTATTCAAACACAGATGAACACAAAGTTAGCCTCAACTACAGCAGCCTCAACTTATGCACCCCTAGCTAGTCCTACGTTTACAGGCAACGTAGGAATCGGTACTGCATTAGCAGTTGGAACAGGTGCAACTGTATCAGCAACAACCCTGATTTCAGCTAGAGCAACTAATGTCATAATTGATGCTCAATCTGCTGCCGATTCTCAAAAACCGGGATTCCGTGCAGGGTATCAGGATAATGATAATTTAGCAGGATTATTCAGATATTCAACTGGAGATGCCCAACTGTATGTTGATAATTTTTATCAAGGTAATAACGGAGTCTATAGTAATATTAACTTTAGAAACTGTCCTAATGGTTCTGCTGGCGAAGCAAACTTAGTTACAAGAATGACAATTCATGGTTCCACTGGTCATATTACTCCGGGCGCCGACAATACACAAAATTTAGGTTCTGCTTCATTAAGATGGGCAAATATATATACTGCAGATATGCATCTTTCAAATGAAGGTAAGGAAGGTGGTAACGAAATTGACGGAACAACTGGAGAATGGACTATCCAAGAGGGTGATGAAAATATATTTGTAATTAATAAGAAAACGGGCAAGAAGTTTAAAATAGATTTAACAGAGGTTTAGAAGGAGAATAAATGGCTTTTATTGGAACCCATTCGGGATCGATTAGTGGGAGAACAGCCAGTCAGTCCGCAGCATTAACTACTCATAACAGCTACCATAAAAGATTTATGACATCAACATATACCGGAGCGAGTGGTGGTACATGTACCTTTTTGATGTACGGCAGACACTGGTGGGGTGTAGGGGCTTGTCATATTCATATCCATGAGACTTGGTATGGACCTAACTCAAGTTATGGTCATTTTCTGATACATGGTCATACAAGAAGTGGTAACCCTTCTATTGGGACCATATACAATACGGGTATAGGAACTCCATATCCTGCTAATTATAATAGTACTTATGAAAGGTGTCAAATTAAGTTCGATCATAGCTCCTACCGCAGGTTTCATGTTATAGTGGAGAATTTTGAATCCGCTTATGTTACCTCTGATAGTGCTGTTGGTCATAACGGTCCAAGTGGCGGTGCAAATTCGTGGCACATGTATAATTCAACGGAAATTATCTAATGGCAACACCTGTTGATGAAATGGAAGAGGAGTCATTAAAGGCTTTAACAGAGATGTTTGGTTCAAGAGAGGAAGCAATAGAGCGTTATGATGAAATGGTTGCTCAGGCAAAAGCAGATGATATTGTATGGGCAGCAACTCAATATCAGAGGGACAGAAAAGAAGCATACTTCCACCTAAACCAATTTGAATTACAATACGATGATAGTTTGGATGGTGGTACTAGATGGGATGATGCCATAAAGAAAATAAAGGCCGATATTCCAAAACCCGATTGACGAAAACAATGAAAATCACACATAAAAAAGTACTCAGAGGCGATAATGGGTCTACTGTTCAAGAATGGGTTCATAGCAGTAGATCAACTGTTAGTCCCTCTCACACCACGATGTATTCATGGTATAAACTTGTTTCACCCGGAGGATATTCTAGTGCAGGAACCCCCGGAGTTTGGGATATTCATTGTCATATAGCTGGAGGTCATGCCTCATCTGCCATACTTCAAAAGTTTACTCTTGTGCAATCGAATAATCACGCACACATTGCCGATCATGGGGGTGCAAACCACTCACTCTGCTATAGATTTTGTAATATAGATCCAGGTGGCGGGGCATATGGTGTTTCATTAACTGTAAATTGCTATTATCTTAGCACCGATGCTGGCAACAATGGTGCCACATTTTTCTTTAAATGTGCTCATGCCGCCAGGGAACCTCATTTTACTTTTTATGCAAAATATATTGGTGGTACTGGAGCAGGAATTGGGAACTATGAACAGTCTTTATCGTTCTTAGGAACACAATCCAATAATAATCATCAACCGGAGCATAAAACGGAAATTCCAATTACCGTTACACAATAAGGGCATTCTAATGGAAATTTATATGGAATACAAAAAATCAGATATGTCCATTACTGGATTTGTGTTTGAAGATAATACACATTATGAAGAAACAGCTACACACAATATTTCAACTAACAAGATTGAATGGTTAGAAGAAAAAACAGTAGTTTATTATAACCTTCAATCATTTGAAGATATGACCATGATAAAAACTTATGAGGATGTTATGGATACAATAAATAATACACATCAAGTAAGTGAATTAGGAGTAGCAAGTTTAATAGAAGATAGCACATGAGATTTGTAAATTTACAGACAACTAGTGAAAGGGTAGGTAAGGGTCAAGTACGACAACTGCTACTTCGAAGACCTATTGCTTCGCAGTCTGCCACCTTACCTGTTTTAGCTTTTGGTGATGCAGATACTGGTTTGTTTCAAAGTGCCGATGATGTTTTAGAATTTTCAACCGCCGGCGTGTCAAGATTTAAAATAATAGCAGATGGAACAGTTGCTGTTGCAGGAAATTTAGTTGTTAGTGGCACCACAACCACAGTGGACACTACTACTCTTACAGTTGATGATAAAAATATTGAATTGGGTAATGTTGCAACACCAACTGATATAACCGCTGATGGTGGAGGTATTACACTCAAAGGTGCAACTGACAAGACTTTTAACTGGGTCAATTCAACTGATGCTTGGACTTCGTCTGAACACATTAATCTTGCTTCTGGCAAAACCTTTCAGTTGAATGGTGCGGCAATAACTTCATCTGCAGCAGAACTCAATCTTTTAGATGGTGTTACATCTACCACAGCAGAACTCAATCTTTTAGATGGTGTTACATCTACCACAGCAGAGTTAAATATATTAGATGGTGTTACATCAACAGCCGCAGAGTTAAATATATTAGATGGTGTTACATCAACAGCTGCAGAGTTAAATATATTAGATGGTGTTACATCAACAGCTGCAGAACTTAATTTATTAAATGCGGTTTCAGGACTTGTACAAGCAGATTTTACAAAGTTGGCAGCAATAACTTCAGATGCAACTGAACTCAATCTTTTAGATGGTGTTTCTGGACTTATACAAGCAGATTTTACAAAGTTGGCAGCAATAACTTCAGATGCTACAGAACTTAATATACTGGATGGAGCAACTTCTACTGCAGCAGAACTTAATATACTGGATGGAGCGACCGTAACAACTACAGAAATAAATCTGATTGATGGCGGCACTGCAAGAGGTACTACTGCTCTCGCTTCAGGTGATGGTATTTTGATTAATGATGGTGGTACAATGGCGATGACCAATGTTGATACTGTCAGAACATATATGCAATCCGGTCTTTCCACTGATGCTATCTCAGATGCTGACAATGATACAAAGATTCAAATGGAAGAATCAGCAGACGAAGATAAAATCAGGTTCGATACAGGTGGTACAGAGCGAATGGTAGTTGAATCGACAGGTGTTCGTGTTCAAGGCGCTTTTGGAGCTGGACCGGCGGAACCACAGATATATGCTTACAACACTAGTGGACCGGCAGAAATTTCACTTAGGGGTGGTGGAGACACGTGGTCACTGAATACTAATTATAGTGCTAATAGATTAGACATTCTTCAAGGTGATGGTGCGAGTGGTACAATTAAAATGACCTTTCTCCCCTCTGGAAACGTAGGCATCGGATCTACTAGTCCAAGCGATAAATTGTATGTTTCTGGTGGTATATCTGCTACAGGAGATGTTACATCTAGTGCATCAGATGAAAGATTAAAAGAGAATAAAGTACCTATAACAAGTGCTATTAAAAAAATTACACAACTTAAAGGTATAACATATGATTGGGTGGATAATATTAGCGAAGTAGTTGGGAGTGAATGGAATCCTGATAAAAAGCGAGTAGGTCTTATTGCACAAGATGTTCAAAAAGTCTTACCTGAAGTTGTTTCATTAGCACCATTTGATAGAGATATGGAAGGAAAATCACGGTCAGGTAAGGATTATTTAACTGTAGATTATGCATCAATGGTTCCATTATTAATAGAAGCAATTAAAGAACAACAAAAACAAATTGATAAATTAAAATCAGAATTAAAGAGTCACGATCATGGCTTATAAAATTGGTTCCCACGCAAATAATTTAGTTATTCCGAATATGTCGGCAAATACATATGGGTCTGAATTACATGCAGGAGATGGTGCTACCAGAGACGGTTATTGGGCATATCCAGGTGGACCCTATACTGCTGCAGCATCTGGTTGGCGTTATAGATCAATATACACACACGGATATATGGCTGCTGGATATAAGGGCAGTAATGCATGGAGAACTACAAATAAAACGTGGCACCAAACTGATACAACGTTATATTGCGGAGAGCAACTGGATAGAGAAGGCTCATATTTGGATGGCAATTTTAGTGATCATAATGGCTATTTACAAAATAACGGTCACGCAACCACAGGAACTAATTTATCAAGTTATAGTCTCTCAAACGGTCAAACACGAAAAATAACGACCACAGGAGGATTTTCTTCTACAGGAGTATCATATGGATATGTTGGTAATGACCCAAAAAATCAAGGACTTGATTACGGCGGTGCAGGATATAGTGGCGATGTAGGTGGATGGAATTTTCAAACATCATGTGGTGATTCATCAGGAGTTGCCGCTATAAAAAATCAAGATGGTTATTGGTCAGGTGGAGGAACTACAGAAACTTGCAAATTACATTACCCAACAGAAATAATGTATACTACAACTGCTTGCCCATCTAGTGGAAAACCAGCAACGGGTGCTCACGGTGAGAATAATGGTTGGTGTGAATATGCAAATAATGTTCGTTATGGATTAACATTATCTAATGATTCTTGGCATTCAAGTGGATGGGGAGATGGTTGTGGTGATTGCCAACCAAAAGCATTAAGTACAAAATATGGTCATCATTATGTAGGTACCGGAAATAATGTGACAAGTAGCGAACAAAAATTTTCAGATTCTAACGGTAGTAAAATTTCTAACCCAGGAAAAGTAAGGTCATGTGGAGAAGAAAATCCAGAAATGGGTCAGGATCATGGATATCAAATGGGCCATTATGATGGCCAACAGAATAATCACACAGTTAAATATATATACAGCAATGATTCGCGAACGACTATGGGAGCAGCCTGTATGCCAAAAGGACATTTCGGTACATCATCGGGGTGTGGAGCTCCTGGGGCGGCGAGTATAACAAACGTGGGAGTTAGCTAATGGCTTTTAAAATTGGATCGTATACAGTAGTTCCAAATCAAGATGCGAATACATTTGGTTCTCCTTTACATTCAGGTACAGGATCTAGTGGATCTCCATCGGGATCAGGTGATGCGTATTGGTCTTATCCAGGTGGACCAGCTGCGACTGTAGCTTCAGGATGGAGATATAGGTCTTTATATACTCACGGTTATTTGGCCGCAGGGTATAAAGGAAGTAATGCATGGAGATGTACAAATAAAACATGGCACCAAACAGATACAACATTATATTGTGGGGAACAGTTAGATCGAGAAGGATCATATTTAGACGGTAACTTTAGCGACCATAACGGATACTTACAAAATAATGGACACACTACATCTGGTACTAATTTATCTAGTTATAGCCTTGCAAATGGACAAACAAGAAAAATAACAACTACTGGCGGTTTTGCATCTTCAGGTGTTAGTTATGGATATGTTGGTAATGACCCAAAAAATCAAGGACTTGATTATGGGACTGGCGGATATGCTGGTGACGTAGGTGGCTGGAACTTTAATTCATCCATAGGAGATTCTGCTGGCATGGCAGGAATTATATCACAACGTGGTGTATATGCTGGCGGCGGCACCACAGAGGTTAATAATATGCATTATCCAACAGAAATAATGTATACAGTAACATCATGTCCATCAAGTGGAAAACCCGCAACAGGAGCCCATGGAGAAAATAGCGGTTGGGCGATGTTTTCATCTAACGTAAAACATGCAGTAACATTTTCAAGTCATTCATGGCATTCATCCGGATGGGGTGGAAGTTTTGGAGACGGACATTGTAAATGTTTAAGTACAAAATATGGACATCATTATTTGGGTAGTGGTAATAATGTTACAACGCACCAACATAAATTTTCAGATTCTAATGGATCAACTATTTCTACATTTGCTAAAGTAAGATCATGTGGAGAAGAGAATCCTGAAATGGGTCAAGATTGGGGCTATCAAATGGGACATTATGATGGACAACAAAACAATCATACTGTAAAGTATGTCCATAGTAATGATGCTCAGACAACAATGGGAGCGACATGTATGCCAAAAGGACATTACGGTCAATCTTCGGGTTGTTGTGCTGCGGGCGCTGCAACTATAACTAATGTTGGAGTTAGTTAATGACTATTCGTACTGCTGAAGCAGATTTTGCTTTTAAATATATTATCATTGATGAAGACGCTATAAGACCTTTTTATGAAGACGGCCTTTCAGGTGATTGGAATATGTTTTGTAGAGCAGAATATACGTTAATGGGATTAGTATGTGTAAAAATATCGTCAGCTTTATTAGAAACTATACGACCTAGTTTAGGTAGGTCTTTTGAAGAAGTATCAGCAACTGAAGCAATTCAAGGAATACAATTTTTTAGTGAAATTAGAGATGAAATAAGCATTTTTGAAAGCTCACCTGAAGTTCATTATACATGGGCAATGGATGATGAATCAACTTTTCCATTAAGATCTTCCGATTCACCCCCTCCGTCTGGTAACAAAGTTAAAAGATCAATGACAGCTGAAGAAATTTCTAATACAGTTTCTTTTATGTATAAATTCGCTAAAGAAATTATAGAAAACGAGTATAGTAATCGGTTAAAATATATTAGAAAGGTTTCTGAATTAGAAGCAGCTACTTGGGAAATACAAAAACACGAAGCAAGAGAATGGTTGACATATGGTGATTCAGATCCATCTCATGTCACTCCATTTTTAGATTATATTGCAACAGAAAGAAGTTTTGATAAGACTACTTTAGCGAATAAAATATTAGAAAAAGCAGAAGAGTATCAAGATAGACTTTCTACTATGTTAGTTACATCTCAAAAAATATTAAAGAAATTTGAAGCGTGTACTACTGTTAAAGAGTTGAATGTTTTGTATGAAGATTATTTTGGTATTATGATGCCTACTGAACAGGCAATAGAATTAGGTAGAGCCCATGATGGTTATGAAGCAGATGGAACATTTAATCAAAATAAATCCGGATTACGTATGGGTTGGTTTAAAGGGGTTGGTGTACCTTCAGCAGAAGGCGAAGAAGGTGCTGAGTGGGCTCCTGACGTGATTAATCCTTTCTTAGGAAATAAACTAAATTTTTAGTGATACCTCATAAACTTAAAGAATTATTAAAATCAGATCCCAATACATTTTGTACGCAGCCCTGTGAAAAATGCATTAAGAATCCATGTTGTAGATCACCTGGTTATGCAACCTATGAAAATACACTAGAGATATACAAATTATATAAAATGAATAAGTTACAACGTGAAGATGATGTTGTCTTTAAAAAGGATTTATCCTATAAAGAGTTTATGACAACGTATTTTGTTATTAATCCTCACCCACTTGATAATTCATTTTTTCGCTTTCATCCTAAAGTTATCAAAAATAATAATAAGAATTATGGTTGTATATTTTGTAAGCGAAAAATTAAAGATGATCCCAACGATGTTTATAAAAATTGTATGATTTGGTCGGAAGAAAGATTCGATAAAATAACGTCGTTTCCTATAGGATGTATAAACAATGGATGTTCAAAAGAATTTGCTGAAACAAGAGAAACTTTAGTACATCATTATTACCCAAACAGTGATGATAAATTTAACAAAACTGAATTATGATGGCTATACACGATTAGCTGCTTTTCTTCATATATTCGATGATATATTTACGAAAGATTTTTGTGACACTATAATCAACGAATATAAAGAAGTGGATTATGTGGAAGCAGTAGATCATGGAGCGGACTACAGAAAGTGTATGGGCGCTAAAATTCTGAACAATGCGGATGATAAAAGAAATAAAATAGATAAGAATATATTTCAAAGTTTACAAAAATTATTAGAAGAATTGAAACAAATACAGCCTACATTACATTCTATTCAGGATGATACAGGATATGACTTATTGCGATATAAAAAAGGGGATTATTATAAACCTCATATAGATGCAGGAACAAAAGATCATAGGGTTTTATCTTGTATTATTGCTTTAAATGAAGATTATCTAGGTGGAGAAATTGATATGTGGCAAGGTGCTAGTATAACTAAATTAAGGACAGGATCTGTAATGGTTTTTCCATCCAATTTTTTGTTTCCACACGGCATTCGACCTATAACAAGAGGTATACGATATTCAATAGTGACATGGTTTAATTATGGGAATCCAGATAGTACATGATTTTTATGAGGCTCCTTATACGTTATACAATTGTATAAACAGAGACCTTTCTATATTTCAAGATTCAGAACCTGATGCGGTTTTACCAGGACAACAATATCCTGGGCTTAGGTCTATATCAGCAGGTTTACCAAATGATTATGGCGAATTTATGCTTGAAGGCCATATGCAATCTTTTATTAGTGAATATGCAGATGTGACGTTAAAAACATTATACAAAATATTAAGTATAAAGAAGTTACGAAGGTATACATTTAATCTTCAAATGATTACAAAAGAACATTTAAAAGATTGGAATGGTAATTTGCCGCATGGTAGGCCGCACCCTGATGTGTTTAGTTATGAAACAGATACAGAATTAAAGGGAAAAACATGTTTAATTTATTTAAATCCGTTTTATGATAATACAGATAATGGTACTGTATTTTGGAAATATAAACTTAGGAATTTTACAGGTGCAAATAATCCTATAAGTTTCGATCAATCATCTCATGAATTTTTTGAAGTAATGAGAAATATTGTTACATCAGGTGAGATACATAAATGGAATGAATTTTTTGATATAAGAGAAAAGATAAAAAATGAATTTAATAAAGCACTCATTTTTGATAAGCCCCTTCTACATTCAGAGTATTTTGGAGAAATGTTAAGTGACCATCCTAGATTAACAGCAATAGTTTTTTTAAATTATTATTAAATGGCAATTGATAGAATAGCAATAGTAGGCGGTGGTTCATCTGGTTGGTTAGCAGCCGCTCATTTATCTCATAACTTACCAGAACATGTAGAAATAACTTTAATAGAATCTACTCGTATTTCAACATTAAGCAAACAAGGTATTGGAGAAGGAACTCAACCTTTTACTACACCTTTTTTATTTAATTGTGGGTTGAAATTTGAAGATTGGATGCTTAAAGCAGATTGCATTCATAAGTACGGTGTTGAATTTATTGATTGGGCTGATGATCGTATCTTTGTAGATAATGATACTCAAGAAATGGGCGTTTTAGGACCAGGAGTAATGTTTCATAATTATTGGCTTGGCACAAAACCTTCAGTTAAACACTATTTTGAATGTATGCCTTCGTATACACTAGCAAAAAACAATAAAGCACCTAAAGCAGGGCATCAAGCATTAGATTATACACCTGGTTTTTTAGATCCACCACACGACGCATTTCATTTCAATGCTGAAAAATTAGCTGGTGTTTTAAAAGACCATTGTAAGGGTAAAGTAAATCATATTAATGATGTTATTGTAGAAGTTAAAATTAATGAGCAAGGTGTAGACAGTTTAGTAACACAATCTCAGCAAGAAATAACCGCAGATTTATTTGTTGATTGTTCTGGATTTAAATCTATATTATTAGAAGGCGCATTACATGAACCCTTTAATTCATTAGAAGATACGTTGCTAAATAATAATGCAGTCGTTATTCATACAGAATATACCAATAAGCATATAGAAATGCATCCTTATACAAAAGCATATGCTATGGATTCTGGTTGGAGGTGGAGTATCCCTACTTATTCTCGTATAGGAAATGGATATGTTTATTCAGATAAATTTATTGATAAGGATGAGGCAGAAGAAGAATTACGGAAAGCAATAGATGAGTTTGATGCTCCTGCTTATCATATAAAGATGAAAACGGGAACTCATGATAGAATAGCAGTTAAGAATGTATATGCAGTAGGATTATCAGCAGGGTTTGTAGAACCATTAGAAGCTACAGGAATCTCATTTGCAACGTTTGCAATACATAACTTAACAAAATGTTTGATTGATAATAACGGTGAACTTGATAGAGACTATTTGAATGTTGAATATGATATAGCTTTAAATGAGATTAAAAATTTTATATTTCTACATTACGCACTGTCTCCAAAACAAGATACTCCGTATTGGAAAGCAACTAAACAAATACCATATCCAGATAGTACGAAAATTGTACTAGATAAATTTGTACCAAACCCACCTGAAATGATCCGTGACAAAGGTTATTTTGGAATGTTTCATGTAGGGCAATGGTTTTCATTACTATATGGATACGGCTTATATGATCAACATACATATAATATAGACAAGCATGTCGTAGATTATGGTGAATGGGTCAATACAATGTATGTAGATAGGACAAAACACGCTTTACGGTTTTTTCCTAATCAATATGATTATTTACACAAATTTTATAAAGGAACTGAATGAGTGTTGAAGCAATTAAAGATTTTGAACATTTTGATGTTGGAGATATAGACGGCCTTCAAAAAGAATTAGATAAAGTTGTGTCTGTCGGCATAGAAGATGTAGAACTAGATCAACAATTTAAAAATGAAATAGTTGATGATGAATATACACATGATATTGTTAATTATGCATTAAATTTCGATAACGGACAGTCAACATATTCAAATATGAATTTTGTTGCTGGTACAGGTTTGACTCCCTATAAAAAAGTACAACAATGCTTTATGGAAATTGATGTACGATATGGTAATTTTAAAGAGTCTTATCGTAAGTTGAAACGTTGGGCAATTAAAGCACAAATGACTGTTGAAGATATGAAAAGAACTGAGGATAAGTTAGAAAAGGCTATGCTCAAACAAGATTATGAAGATTTAATGTATGATATGATATATGTAAAACGTAAATTAATACAGTGTAAAAGAGAAATCACTGATTTTATTGGTATTGTAAAGCACTATTGTCCTAATCCTGGAGACGTTAAAAGGTTCATTAAACATGATCCAAATGAAGACCGAAAATATTGGTTAGCACGCATGGCTAAACAAGCTGCAATGGATATTATTTCATACGGCCGAATAGGTTCTGGTAATTTAGATTCTATCCTATTGATGGATGAAAGAGATCAATTAGATTGTCTTAAAGGAGCATTAGAATTCGCTGGGAAACTCAATGGTACAATAGATCAGGCCAATAAGCAATTAACAACAAAATATGATGGTACAGACGCGGTTCTTGATAATTTAAGAATGCCTGCATTACTTGAACAAATAAAAGATGATGAGCAAAAAAATATTCAGCATACCCCTGAATCCAAAACTGACGGAATTTCAGTTTAATGATTTCCTAGAATTTGTAAGGGAACATAAAGAATACATTTACGACATATATTTTACATGTCGCATGCCACCATTCATGCAAGATGCAATGGGTGATGTTTTTCTGACTGAAAAAGATCATTTTGGAGCATTAGATAATGCTATAGGATTATCGAAATCAACAGGTGTTCCTTTATCTGCTACATTTAATAATACCTTAGTGAGACCTACACAACAAAATTTAGATTTGTTCATTAAAAATTTCAAGCAGGTTTATAGTTCTGGAGTAATTCAGAGCATAACGATACCTCACACGCATTGGGTAGCAACAGGATTAATCCAACAAGAGTTTCCTGATTTAGAAATTAAGAATACTATATTAAGAAACGTAACAGAGCCACGAGAAGTTGTTGCTTTAGGAGAAGCAGGATTTCATTATGTTAATTTAGATCGCGACTTAATGCGAGATCATGATAGATTAAAGGCAATAAAACGAGCCAAAGAACATGCTGGAGTTAAATTATCTTTACTTGCAAATGAGGGATGCTTAGGTAATTGTCCTATGATGGATGAACATTATGAATTTAACAATTCCAGAGCAACACCTAATCCACAATATTTTGCTGATCCAATATCTAGGGTTTCGTGTGATAAATGGGATTACGAAGACCCATCTACTCCTTTAAAGACTGCAAGTTTTCCACCATGGAGAGAAGATTGGGATGAGCTGTTAGAATACGTTGATGTTGTTAAAATGCATGGTAGAGAAGCGCCAGTTAGATTAAATGAAACCATGCATATAATTAAAAATTATGCGGAAGATAAAGAAATATTATTTGATACATTTAATGAATATATTGAAGATACAAATCTAAAGGATGCGCCTATTAATATTTGGCGCGATAAAATAAAAACATGCAGATTTGAATGTTGGGATTGTCATTATTGTGATAAGGTTTATCATGCAAAAGCAGGAATGAAATATGATCCTAAAATAACGTTAATAACAAGGGAGCTTGTGAATTCTGTTAAGAATAATGTGGAGATAGATATTCCGGGTTTAACATCACAACGCGTGGTTAACCTTATAAATGTATTATCAAAAGAATCAAATCATTATTTAGAGGTTGGTTCATTTCATGGAGCTACTGCAACGGCGGCATTGTTAAATAATAATATAAAAGTAACATGTATAGATAATTGGCAAAGTTCAATGCAACCTCATAGAGATGATTTAGAATTGCCTGAAAATTCTAAGGACGAGTTTGTTAAGAATATTAAAGCAGTAAAAGGTGATAATTCTGTTACTGTATTTGATTGTGATATGTTTAATGCAAATATAGATAATATAAATGATATTGATTTTTTCTTTTATGATGGCGATCATGAAAGAGATATTACACGAGATGCAGTAGTATATTTTAGTAAGGCATTTGCTGACACATGTATTTGTATTTTTGATGATGCAAATTTTGATGGTGTTGTACAAGGAGCCGATGAAGGTATATCACAAGCAGGATTAAAGTTGATATATGAGAAAAAATTTCTTAATGATATAGAAGATTTAAGTCAGTGGTGGAATGGATTATATATTACAGTTGTTAATAGATAAATATAATAGGAGAAGATATGGCAATTACATGGACAATTAATAATGAAATGGATTTAGCAAGTGCTGATCCCGAGACATCGAATGATTATGTCTGTAATATTACTTTTGTAGATGTAGAACAAGGTATAAATCATACACGAAATTCTAGGTATAATAATAAATCTGATACTGATGAAGGCATAGCAGAAATACAGGCTCAAATAGAAGAACAAATACAACCTCAACACGATGCTGGCACATTGCCTAATGAAACACAGGATGCCAGTAAATTTAAAAAACCTGATTCCAATACTGCCCTAGTATCTGGAACAATGGAAGATAAGAGACCGACTTTAGCATCCTTTAAAAAATGAAATCTTTGAAAAAAAATGAATATGCGGAAGAGTATGATAATCCGTTTGGTCCTACCATTAAACGAATTAGAATGAGTGAGGATTTATTAGATAGATGGATTAAATGTACTGATGAAGCGATCCTTAATAAAGCCCCTGCCAATGATACATTAGTTGGTGAAATAGAACAAGAATTTAAAATTAATCATCAACAACTCGAAAAATACAACTTACAGAATTATACTTTAGACACAGTTAGAGATTATGTTGTTTATTGTTTAGAGAGAACACAATATGGTGACACAAAAGTGATTCCCGATACAAAAATTCACATGGGTGCATTTTGGGTTAATTCTATGTTTGAAGGTGAATATAACCCTTTACATATGCATCCTGGATGTACTGTGTCATCAACACTATTTTTAAAAGTTCCAGGATATGATACGCGAAAATCTACAGGTCTGAAGTCTAGGGTTGGAACAGGAGTGACTGATGGCAGGTTAGAAATGGTTCATAATTGCGCTAATTCATTAACATTAGAATCAGGTACATTTAGAGTACATCCTGTACCTGGAGATCACTATATTTGGCCATCAACTTTATTACACACTGTATATCCATTTGTAGGTGAGGGTGAACGTAGATCTGTAGCATTTAATGCGACTCATCTATTACCAACTGAAACGTTATATGATCAACCTCATATAGCATCATATAATAAGCGTTATGAAGAAGGTGTTCAAGTTGTCGGAGAAGCATTATAAAATTGAAGCGAGTGTTTACAATGAATCTTTTATTATGGCTTTTGAAGATGTATTCTCAGAAGAATATTGTCAACAAATAATAAAATTTCATTTAGAACTTGGAAAATCTGAAAGATCAGGATTTGATGAGGAAAATACCATTATTCCTTTATGGAGAAATAAAAACAAACATACTTGGTTTTCTGATGGTGATGTAATTTTTGAAAATGAACCAGGTGTACAAAAAGTCGCTAGAGAGTATTTTGATAAAGCATTAGAATGTTTAGATTTGTATCACGAAGAATATGGTACTGCTTTAGATGGAAAAAGATTAGAAATTCATGAAATGAAAGTGCAAGAGGTTAAACCAGGCGGCGGATATCATATATGGCACAGTGAACATGGATTATCATTTCCTTATCGAACATTAGCTACAATGACATATTTAAATACGTTTCCTGAAGGGGAAGCAGAAACAGAGTTCTTACAACAAGGAATAAAAATTGTTCCCAAGCAAGGAATGACTTTAATTTGGCCCGCGTCATTTACACATACTCATAGAGGCAATCCACCTTACTCTCAAAATAAGTATACAATAACTAGTTGGTTTAACCTGTCTTCACTTGATGAAGTTAAATTAAAACCTATAAGATAATTATGGAATGGAATGAAGCGTTAAGTTTATTGATTAAGAATCAATGGTATCTATTTTATCTAGCAGGTATTATGGTAATTGCTGGATATGCAAAACATTATAATTGGTTTTTTCCTATCTATCAATATGTGGTGAATAGGGTTAAATCAAAAAGGGCAGTTGTTGCATTGGTTAGTGCATTAACAGGAGTGTTACCGATTCCGGGTAGAGTCTCAGTTTCTGCCGGCGTTTTAGATACAATTTCTTCTGAAGGTAAGAGCAGAGAAAAATTAGGTATGATAGATTATCTGTCTACCCATCATTATTATTTGTGGAGCCCTATAGAAAAAACTATTATTTTACCAATGGCCGCGTTTGGTTTATCGTATTGGGCAATGATGACGTATATGTGGCCTTTATTAGTAGGGTGTTTAGCTGTTGTTTTATTTTACTTATTCGGTGTTCTTAAAGAAGAAGATGTTAATATTGAGCCGGCTGAGTTAAAACCAGATCGCCAAGATGGGATCCCTGATCCTACAAAATTGGTTGATTGGCAATTGATAATTTTGTTAGCTGTTATTATAGTGTTTGGGAATTTCGCTCAAGAATATACAATCGAGATACAACAGTTCGCAGCAGAATCAGGTTTATCACTCGTTCAAATGTCAGTTATCAGTTTTATTGGGAGTTTCTTTTTAGGGAGTAGTAGTAGATTTTCAGCTCTTACAGTTATAGCAACTTCAATCTTTGGAGTTCAGTATCTAGCCTGGTTTTTCGCTTTAGATTATGCTGGCTATATATTGAGCCCAGTTCATAAATGTTGCTTCATAGGATGGAGATATTTTAAAACACCTATTATAATGTATTATAAAGCTCTTGTTGTTATGTGTACTGTTGTAATATTATCGTCATTAATAACATTCTTATATTAAATGTGCGGATTTTTTGGTGTAAGCGATAAGTCTTTAATCAATTGGAATAAAGTTGATTTAGAAGATGTAAATGAAAGAGGTGAATATCAATTTCCTTTCAGTGATAGTGATGTTTTTATACATCAAAGTGTTCTTTCGGTAACAGGAAAATTTCCAGGTCCTCAGGTATTTGATGCGGACCGCTTTCGATTTACTTTTTCCGGAGAAATTTATAATGCCCCGACTAAAGGTTATGCAAATGATACAGAATGGTTAGCAGAAAAGATTGCTAGAGAAGATTATGATTTTGATAATGTAAACGGCCAATATGCAATTTCAGTATATGATAAGAAAAAACAAACAATAACATTAATTAGAGATCCAATCGGCCAAGTTCCTTTATTTTATTATAATCATAATTGTCTTATCTATAGCAATACTATAAGGTCTATTGCAATTACTGTTGGCGCTAAATTAGATAAAAATTTTCTTAAAAATTGGCATCAGCTAAGACATTATACATTAGACAATACACATTATAAGAAAATTAAATTATTTCCTAAAGGTTTGATAATAACTTATAACATGCGCGGTAAAGCTCTTAAATCGCGCGTTATTAGACCTAAAAGAATAAACAATGGCAATGTATACAATTTATTAAAGAATATGCAATCTGCGTATTCGAGCCATAGGATAAATTGTGGTATTGTGTCTGGCGGCGTTGATAGTTCTATAATATCATCACTTTATAGAGATAGCATGGATTGTCATATTACTACAGTTAATGAAGATAAGTGTTTGGCTTCACAAGAAATTAGAAATTATGGATTTTCAACAAGTTTAATAGAAGTTAGAAATAATGAAAAAGAATGGTGTGAAGCCGCAATCGAATATATGCATAAATCTTATATGGTACCATATACATGGAGCTTCGTAGGATATTATATAATGGGAAAAGAAGCGGCGCCGACTGTTAAAGTTATGGTAACAGGAGAAGGAGCAGATGAAATCTTTGGAGGTTATGATGTATACAATACTAATAAACTTTCTAAGTATTCAATGAGAAAAGATGGAGATAGTTTAAATCATAAATACAAACAGCAAGTAGCAAAACATGTCCCAAAATTTAATAATGTAGCACAAGCAAATAAGTATTTGGATCAAAGATCCTTTCTCCCCTGTGCAGCAATTGGCGCAAATTTAGCATTAGGAATGAGTTGTATAGAGTCACGGAATCCCTTTTTAGATCATTCTATATTCTATAATGATGCTTTTGTACGAGATATAGGAAAACAACGATTAATAAAAATATTCAAAGATGTCTTCAATTTTGACCCACCAAAGAAACAAGGTTTTTCAGGGTATATGAATGAATTGTATAATTATGTCAATAATACTGAAATAGCAAATGACCCTAAAGATATAAGTCTTTGGAAAAATGTTTGTTATCAAATTATGAAAACAATATGATAGATTTTTTTGTTGGTTATACACCGGGAAGAGAGATTGCGAATAGAAAATGTAGACAATCTTTAGAACAGTTTGGAGTAGCCACACATGATGTACCTCATTATTGGGTGCCCAAAACGAACAATCCTTTCGCGAGGACCAGATATTTAGTTCCATTGATAGATTATAAACCTGATCATAAGTGGGTTGCTTTTGTAGATGATGATTTTTTATTTTTTAAAAATCCATTATCTTTATATAAAACATTAGATGATAGTAAAATGTTATATTGTTGTAAGCAACCTGAATATGTATCTGTAACTACTGTGAAAATGGCAGGGAAAGAAAAACGTAAAGGTTGGCGAAACGTCAATTATCCCAGAAAGAATTGGTCCAGCTTAATGATATTTAATAAAGAAAAGTTTCCTTTAACTATTAAGGAGATTTTTCATTCTCCTATGAGTTATTTACATCAATTAGAATGGACAGGCTCAGAGGAGAATATAGGCTCCATTCCTTTAGAATGGAATTGGTTGGTTGGGGAGGAACATTGCCCTGATCGTGAAGATATTAATGCCGCTCATTTTACCTTGGGAGGTCCTTGGTATAAGGAGTGGCCAAAATCAGTTTATGATAAACCGTGGTTAGAAATGGAAGAATATGATTACAGTAAAGATTTCGCATAAGGATAATCGTGATAATCAAGGGAAAGTAATTAAAGCTTTACAAAAGTTAAAACAAATTGTTTCTCGTGAGGGTATTCTTAATGAGGTAAAAAAACGAAGATATTATGTAAAACCATCAATGCAAAAAAGGTTAAAACGTGAAGAGGCTGAGAGGCAGCGAATAAAAGATGTCCGTAAGGATCTCAAACAAATAGAACGCTTAGAACAACAAATGTGGGGATAACCATTTGAACTATACAGAAAAATTAGAACAAAATCCTAGATGTAGAAGAAGATATAGAGATAGTCTTATGAATTACATCATGTCCATGCTCCCTATGGATCATGAAAAAACTATTGCTTTATTCGCAGAGAGGGCACTACTTGAGGCTTTTCAAAATGGCAAACAAGATGGTTTTAAGGGACCAACTGGAGAATCTGAAATTAAGAAAAGGCATGATCAACATAATGGTTTTCAACGTCAAACAGGTCAAACTGAAATCAGAAAAATTAAAAAAAGACGTTGATTTTTATTTTAAAATATATTATAATTTAATATAATGATAATGAACTCTATAATAAATGAAAATGAAAATGGATGAAGAAATTAAAGTTTTAAAATTAATAACCGGCGAAGAAGTGATTGCTAAGGTTAACGAACAAGATGATATATATGAAATGATAGAGCCAGTTTCATTTCGATGGGGAATTGAATACGATTCTGAATTAGCACGCAATGTTGAGAGATTACAACCAGGGGCTTTTCCAGTTAATGCACATTTGGGCCGATATGAAATTGATAAAGAACATGTAATGGTGATAGCTCCTCCTCGTCCGGAAGCTCTTTCTGTATATCATGGATTCGTGGCTAGTGTTTTAAATTATAATTCAAATCAACCTAAGGCCAATTCTTGATAAATAATTTAAATATTAAAAAAGGATTCCAATGACATTAAGATATAGAAGTGTAGGTACGGCTCATTTAACAGAAGTCGGCGGACCTAAACAGCCAGGATCCCACGAAGTTCTACCTAAAATGTGGTCTAAAATTAACTGGGTTCCAATTCTACAGTTAGCCAGAATGAATCCTAGAATGACTAAACAGAAATGGAAAGATTGGGTTCAAGGTGCTGAAATAGGAAAAGCTAGTTTAGAAATGGCAATTATTAAAATGTGGGATGATCCAAAATATGATGATTTAGACGACGCAGGTTGGGAACAACAGATCAAAGGTATTAGTACAACAAGAATGAAATGGGAAGATGTTGAAGGACAAAAATTCTATACAAGTCTTGATGGACGAGAGAAATGGTTAATCAGAGAAGGTGAATAGAGGTTTATGGCATATTCAGATAAGGTAATAGATCATTTTGAAAAACCTAGAAATATTGGCAGCATGGATAAAAATGATATTCATGTAGGAACTGGCCTTGTGGGCGCACCTGAATGTGGCGATGTAATGAAATTACAAATTAAGGTAGATGATAATGATAAAATTGTGGATGCTAAATTCAAAACGTTTGGTTGTGGTTCGGCTATTGCAGCATCATCATTGGCTACAGAGTGGGTTAAAAATAGATCCATCGAAGAGGCTGCGACTTTAAATAATGTAGAAATTGTTGAAGAGTTATCGCTTCCGCCCGTAAAAATTCATTGTTCTGTACTTGCAGAAGACGCAATAAAAGCAGCAATTGTGGACTATAAACAAAAACAGGGTATTGAGACATGAAAAAATTTAAAGATTCTATAGAAAAACAAGTCCGACATAATATTATAGAAAGATATGTAAATCCACATAACAAAACAGATGATCATATCAGTCTTAAAGAAGACAATTCACCTATAGTTGAGATACTTCCCGCAATTGCAGGTGCCGCGGCTGGTTTTATAGCAAGAAAAGCCGCAAAAGCAGTAGTAGGAAAAGCTGCCGGATCTCTTGCTCCTGCAGTAGCCGGTGGAGTTGCCGCCGGAGTTGCTAATGCTGCGACCAAGAAAGCTTTAGACAAGAAAAAAGAAAAAAAGGTTGATGAAGGTTTGTATAGTATTAAAAATACAAAAACTGGCCAAAGATATTCTGTAAGTAAATATCAGGATGATAAAAAATTAGATAAGATTCGTAAAGGGGGAGGTGATCATAAACATGCCGCCCATTACAAAGATGGAAAACCACTTGAGGAAAGCCAGGATCTACAAGCAAAAATGGCATTAGATGATGCAGGAATACCATGGACAATGAAGAGAAATAGAATAACCGTCAAGAGAAAAGATAAAAAGAAAGCTCAATTAGCGTGGGAAAAATCTTTCAAAAAGGGTGGATGGCCAAGTCTTAATATAGAAGAAGTTGAGGATGAGGGATATGTCGGAACAAAAAAGAAGAAGGAAATGATAAAGAAACATGGCTATCCAAATCAACATCCTAAGAAAGATAAGTATTCTGGTTATGTTGAAGATACTGAGCTCATTTCAGCTTTTAAAGAAGCGTTTTTCAAAGTTAGCATTCCAGATATTGCACCTACGTTTGTGGAAGCAGGAAGCGCATCACAAGTTAAAATGAATTTGAGAAAGATTCTGAGACCAGATAGTATGAAAGAACTAGAAGTTGAAAAGGTTACTCCTACTATAATGAAAAAGATGTACCGTAATATGGCAAAGGGAGAAGGCGAGACGAATGAAAAGCTCTCATCTTCATCATTTGCAGCCGGCATAAGACCTGCATATAAAGATACTCAATCTATATCCAAGAAAAAAGACGAAAAAAAAAAGTAGATGAAAAGCTTTCTAAAAAGTCTTCTATGGGTAAGTATATTGATGATTTTCAGGATTCAGATGCTCCTCAATTTAAAGGTAAATCCAAAGAAAAACGCCGACAAATGGCAATTGCTGCTAAGATGAACGCATGATTAATCTTACAGAGCGCGCTAGCAAAAATTTTCATCGATTATTAGAAGATGAAGGTACAGATGACGCTATGCTAAGAGTTCAAGTTACAGGCGGCGGATGTGCTGGATATGAATATAAACTTACTTTTGATACACAACCTAGTAAATTTGATTTAGAATTTGAATCACTTGGTATAAATATTCTAGTTGATAAAAAAAGTCATTTATTGACTAATGGTTTAACCATAGATTGGAGTACAGATTTATCATCTCCGGGACCACGGTTTGAAAATCCCACAGCGACATCAACTTGTGGCTGCTCTACTAGTTTTAATGTTAAACAGGACAATTTTCAAAACAAACCATCATGGATGCCGTAGATGAAAGGATCAGAAAAAAAAGGATATGGGCAACAGGATATTGGAATTTATCGAACTGCCAATATTGCTAATCCTGCCGTTGTTAAACAAGATCACGAATTTAGTGTTGGGAATACTGAAGTAAGACATTTCGTATGTAATACATGTAGATTACCTTTTACTATGTATTTACCTCCCAGATCTACTGAAAATAAAACAATGTCAAAGTGTCCTAATTGTTATACTGAACAAGTGTCATAATGTTCTATGTTTTTTCTCCATATAATTGAAGATAATAAAATTTCTGAGAAATATGCCAGTGAAGGACTAAAACACTTTAAAGATGTGTTTGATGTTGAATTAACTCTTTTTCCTGCTTATACTCCTGATGCTCTTTCCCCTGAACTGCGTTTCGCAGAGTTTAAAGTAGCTACAAATAAAAGAAAATTAAAACATCCCTTACATGGAACGGAAAAGGCTTGTTTTTGCACTCATTTTGAATTATGGAAAAGGTGTGTAAAATTAAACAGAAGTATTTTTTGTTTCGAGCACGATGCCCGGTTAAATCCTGAAATAACAGAACCATATGACATAAAACAAAAGTTAGCTCAATTTATACAAAAAGGAAGTGATTATAAGAGAGATGAGGGAATAGCTTTTATGGGCAGACCGATGGCTACTGCTTATATGATATCTCCTGAGTACGCTAGAAATATAATTAAATGGGTGTATAAGCACCAAAAACAAAGAAGAAATATTAATGATCCAAATTCAAAGGGTATTAATATGCAGGTAGATACGTTTTTAAATGAATATCATAATAGTTATATGAGTTTAAAAGAAAATAATCATAAAAAAAGAGAACGAATGTGGAAAAAGAGAGAAGTGTTCATTCAAGATAAATCACATGGAGCAATTGTATTTCACGGACCTAATGAAATAAATAATATAAAATAGGGCGGAACTATGAAAAAATATCTAATTTTAATGTTTGTGTTGATTTTATCTTTCGGAGGGGTTGTTGTAGCTAAAGATGATCCGCCTCGAACTCCAGGAGGATTTCCGAAGATATTAGATAATGATAACTGGCCATCACAAATTCTTTATGATACAATAGGTGCGTGTTACCAAGGAACTATAAGATGGGTAATATTAAGCAATCCATCTCTTCTTAGTCAGGTGCCGAGTCCAATGGCACAAAGACAAATGGTAGAACATTGTTTTTGTGTAATGGATAAAATTAGAAAAGAAATCGAATATAAGGAATATATTAAAAAAGTTACTGATATGAATTGGACAGGAAACTTTTTTATGTTGAAAGCAATGGAATGTGTTGCAGAGTATAAAACATTACCAAGTTTTTTTGCAACCATGGTGACACCAGATAATGAAACAAAAGATAATAAAACAATAATTCCAGATGTGCCTCAGGATTCACCCGAAGAGCCACAAAGCCAAAAACCGATAGAATCCGCGGAGGAACTGGGAACAATTTTTCAAGGATAGTACATGAAAAAATTCAAATTTTTGGGTTTGATGTGTTATACTTTGTTATTGTTAATATTTGGCTGGAGCACAACATTTGCTGCAGATAACTCATCAGAAATCCAAACGAAAGAGCTGACTTTAGTAGAAGCTAAAGACACGTTAAAATTCGAAACAATTATTCAAAGGGCTAAAGAGGCTATAGTTATGCTTTCTACAAGCCCTAATGTTGATCCAGAAACGGATCTCAAATCAAATGGGTTATGTGCAGGAGTTGTCGTAGATGATGCTGGACATATACTTACAAATTTTCACTGCGTATATCAACAAAATTGGATAAAATTAATTTATTATTCCGTAGATGATTATGAATTTCATGATGTAAATGTAATTGGGTTAGATCCGCTTGCGGATTTGGCATTACTCCAGGTTATATCAGATGTGAAACCAAAATCTTATATAAAATTTGCAGATGACATAGAAAATTTAGCACCAGGAACCGAAGTTTTTGCATTCGGTCATCCGATGGGAATGGCTTGGACTTTAACTAAAGGAATTATTTCAAGTAATGAAAGATATTCAAGACATCCTTATGTTAAAGCATTACAAACTGATGCTGCAATCAACAAAGGAAATTCTGGCGGACCTCTTCTGAATATGAAGGGGGAAATCGTAGGAATTAATTCTATGATTATATCTAAGATTAGAGAAAGTGCTGGAGTTGGTATAGCAGTCAGAGGAGATGTTGTAAAAAAGGCTTTAGAATCTATGTTAGCTACCGGCAGAGTTGATAGACCTGCGGTTGGCATAATGATTATGGGATTAATTAATTCTAAAACTAGAGATAAAATAATAAAAGAACATCCTAATATTAAACCTGACCATGTGCCCAATACTCTTGGTTTATGGGTAAGGCCAGGCACTGTTCCAGCAGAATTGAAAGCTTATGATACTATTATTGGTGTCAATGATGTGATGATTAATGATGGTTTAGGATTTTCTAATGCATTAGAAAAATATAATGTCGGAGATAAGGTTACATTAACGATTATACGAAAACGCGTTTTTCGCAAGGTGGAGGTAACATTAAAAGTTTTTCCAGTAGATGCGGCTAAATTATTTCCGATGCAACCAAAACCATAGAAAGATTCGCTTGAATAAATAGAGTATACATAATATAAATTTATGGGAGTAATAGAATGGGATTGGTAAGTTTTAAGACATCTGTACATGAAGCTACGTTTAAAGGCACATCTTTACAACCTGTGTGTGATAGAATAAAAGCTGTACTTGAACGAAGAGTTGGTAAAAAGATGTATCAATATGGTGGTGATAATTATGTGCAACAGTTTAAAAAGGCTCAAACCGGTGAAGGAATCGGCATTTTATATTTTACTTCCACTACAGGCGAAGCATTTAGGTTAAATTGGGAAAAGAAAAATTCAAGGCAGATGGCTATAACTTCCTGTGATTATTGGTTGAAGTGGAAAATAGGCGAGCAGGACTACAATTGGCCTGATAGAGTTATAATGGGCCTTGAATGGTTAAATTCTATTCAATTAGTTAATGCCTTAGAGAGCTTTTTAAAATCTCCCACACAAAGAGAAGTTAAATTAAATATAGATGAAAATGCAGCTTCATTAGATCTATCAACAGTAGCACGTGCTGCATATCATGAATTAGGCACAGCGGAAATATCTGTTAAAGATTTAAAATCTATTGCTAGTAGGTTAGGTAGAAAGGTAAATCAGTATCAATTATCTAAATTGCCTAGAGGTAAACGTGGATCTGTTAATGTTACTATGTTACTAGATACTGATAAAGGTGAATCAGAATCTAGTATTGAACCAGTAATAGATAAAATTGAAAGGGCAGTTGATAAAGTACCTGTAGATGTATTATTTAAAGACTTAGCGGATTTGGCAGATCTTGTAATAAATGGCGACAGACCGTCCTTAGTAGTTACTGGCGCCGGCGGAACTGGCAAATCGTTCACTGTACTAGAACGTATTAAAAAATCTGGTTTAAGAAAAGGTGCAGCATATAATATTCAAAAAGGGGCTTCATCAACTTTTGGTTTGTATATGTCATTCTTTTTAAATAGGAATGGAAAGTTACTAGTATTTGATGATTGTGATGATGTATTTAGAGATATAACATCACAAAATCTTTTAAAGGCCGCATTAGATAGTGATGAGCCTAGAGAATTATCTTGGGCTTCAAGAAATACGGTTCCTATTGATCAATCCTTAGATGCAAGTGTAATTGCTAATATCGAGATGGGGATTGAAGAAGTTTTAATGGCGGGGGGCGATGAAGAAGGTAAACTGCCAAAGCTTCCTTCTACATTTAGATTTAAAGGTAGAGTTATTTTTATTTCTAATTTAAAAGCAGATAAAATCCCTAACCAGTTATTTCTCGTTCATTATTAATTGATGTAACTTTAACTGATAATGAGATGTTAACAAGAATGAAACAAGTTGTCCCAGTCATTGCTAAAGATACAGGTGTAACAGAACCAGAAGCGAGTGGCGTATTAAATAGATTATTAGATCTCGCCAAAGAGGGCAAAATCTCAAAACCAACAATGAGAACTTTACCGGCAGCTATTAATATTATGAAATCAGGCATGCCACGATGGGAAAGCTTATTAAAGTATGCTGCTGTTAACTAATGAAAGATTGGATAAGTAGAAAAATTCAAGAACTAAGAGGCCCCGCGAAAATAATTCCTTTTCCCTTAAAAGATGAAAACATTGAACGCCATAGAAAAGCCGTTGAAGACAAAAAAGACGAAGCAGAAAAATAGAATTTATTCTTATAGTATGAATCATGCACATGAATAAATATGAAGAACTAAGAGAAAATACTGAATCTATAGGTGTTACAAATCAATTTGAAGTGCGTACCTTTAAAGCATCTGGTAATTTTCTAATCATTGATGAAGATGGTGATTTCATCATTATAGATCGAGATCATGCTGAATTCGTTGGTTCATGTATTTTGACGCACTTAATGCAAACAAATGAGATTGTACCCTCATGAATTATTATAAAAATTATTTAAAAGAAAATTTAGACCTTCTGCTGTTAAGTGAATTAAAAACTATTAAAGAATGGAAAGACTTTAATCGTAATAATAGTCATATGAAAGAATATTACGGTGAGGGCAAATTTATTAATAGGATACGACAACATTTTCATTCTAAAGAATGTATAGAATGGATTGAAAAAGAGTCAGGTATAGATGGTTTAGTTGTTGACCCCTACAGTGTTGGAGAAGGTGTTTCTTTAATGGAATCACAAGATCAACTTGATCCTCATATAGATTTTAATTGGAATGATAGAATTAAACTGCATCGCGCTGTTAATTTATGTGTATATCTTGGTGAGTGTGAAGGTGGAAAGCACTGTCAATATGATGAAAAAAAAGAAAATGTTGTTTTTGAGCATATGCCAGAACATAATTCCGCTGTAATGTTTAAACACAGTGAAACAAACGCACACGGAGTTAATCCTGTAATTAGCGGACAACGATTTACAATGAGACAGTTTTATTATAAAAGTGAAGCCGTAGTAGTTAATCCTCATCAATCACTTTACTGGTACAATCCAGAGAAACAAATGTCAACAAATTCGTAATCATATTATGAATGAAATTTTATATTAACCCACCGACAGTTAACAATCCAGATCTAACACCCTTATTAAATGTTGAAGGCCCCATAGAGGTCTATGATGTATGGGAGGTGTTTAGAGAAGATATTATTAAGTTTTTAGAAGACTTACCTAATGAAGTAACGTATCACTCTGCTGATGGTAATCTGAAGAATGATAAACTTAAAATATTATATGATCCTTATTCTTTCCTAACAGAAATTAGTCAACGCAGTAGAGACATATATTATAATCGTCCAGTACTTCACGGGCCTGTAAAATATAATTTTATTAGCCTATGCTCCGCTCCCAGAGAACACAGGTATAATTTATTAGATAGATTATACACCAATAAATACTTTATATATTCTAATTATCCTTATTCTAAAGTTAATAAAACATATTATAAATGGCATCCGGACACCCCATTAATCGAATATAAAGGTAAAAACGGGTTTTCTAATCTTGACATAGTAAAACTTACAGAGATAGAATTTGATCATCGGGGATTTCAAGAATTAGTACCCCTTGAATATTATCAGACTAATTGTGATATAGTATTAGAATCAACTATTGAGACTCTTTTTATTACAGAAAAAACATGGAAGCCTATAGTGTTTCAGAAACCATTCTTAGTTTGGGGTGGTCAAGGAATTCATGCTAAGTTAAAAGATCTTGGTTTTGAGTTATATGATGAATTATTTGATTATAGTTTCGACGGCGGAGTGTTTGATCCAAATTGGAGACGCCTAAGTAGATTATGTGATTCAATAGAACCTTATATGCAAATGGAGCCCGATATATTTGCAAAGAAGATTAAAACAGTTAAAGATAAAATAGAATTTAATTATAAACATTATTGCGAGATATTTGATGTGGAGACACGTAACAGAGTTTGAAGATAAGATAGCAGATTATGCTGGTTCTAAATATGCTGTTGCAATGGATAGTTGTACCAATGCTATATTCATGTGTGCTAGATATCTTAGAAAAAGGCAAATGTGGAAAAAGGTAAGGATAGATTTACCTAAACAGATATATGTAAGTGTCCCACAGGCTTTATGGCATTTAGGATATTGGCTTCACTTTGAAGATATAAAATGGAAGGGATGTTATCCAATAAAGCCGTTGAATATAGTAGATTCAGCATGTAGATTTACTCAGGATATGTATATACCTAATACCTATTATTGCATAAGCTTTCACCATAGGAAAATACTATCAACAGTAAAAGGCGGTATGGTATTAACTGATGATAAGGATTTTGTTGATTGGTTAAGGCCTCGAATCTATATGGGTAGGAATAAAGATGTTATGTCTAAAGATGATAATGTATCTATAGTTGATGCTTATAACATGTATATGCCGCCAGAGACAGCAATGGAGGGGTTACTTAAATTTAGAGAGTTGCCTATGGATAATCAGGATTGTGGTGATAGTAATATGTATCAGGATATAAGTGGATTAGATTGGAGTAGAAGCATATACAATGATATTTTGTGATATACCTAAGATAGAAGAAGTTCAGGGGTTTCCTGGAGTTATTACAGAAGACTTAAAAAAGCAATTTAAATCTCTTCCTAAAAATAGTGATATTTGCATAATAGATAGATCTGAGGTTGAAAGATTATGGCCTTTAAATCCTTTGGAAGCCACAACTGTACATGATTTAAATGATGCATTATCCGAACACTCTGGCAAAATATATTATCTTTGTGCTGATTTAAATATCAAAGAAAGAATATCAAAGACAAATTACAAATTTATACCATTAGTTCATCCATACTGTTTTCGTCCTAATATATGTAATGCTTTACAATATGAAATAAAAGCTGAATATACACATAACTTCATAAATTTAACAAGTGCTCCTAAAGCGTTTAGAATAGCGCTTTTAGAAAAATACTACAAACATCCTAAATTTGAATACTCATTAAATCCGTTCTTTCATGGAAAACAGTTTAAACAGGTAACTATAAAACATCCTTTGCAATGGAATCATGATTATATTCAAAATATTTCACCCTATCATTTTATATTGACAGATGTTCCTGTAAGAGAGTTGACCGAGTTCTCTGAAAATTGGAAACCAGGGATGTTAGATAAGTCATACTTTGATGATTATCTACCTAAAGAAGCATATAATTGTTGTTGTGATGTTGTTACTGAATCTTACGTCATGTATGATTCTGTATTATTTACTGAGAAAATATTCAAAGAAATATTATTTAAAAGGCCTTTCATTGCTCTGGGAGCAAAGAATCAAAATCATATTATGGAAGAATTAGGATTTAAACTGTATGATGAAATATTTGATTATAGATTTGATAAAGCCAATACTTTTCAAGGGAGATTTGAAGGATTTTGTGATCAAATAGATCGTTACATTAATGAAGAGGTTGAAGAATTTTCAGAAAAGTTATCTGTATTGTCTGATAAAATTGAGTATAATAAAGATTTACTTGTAAGAAGGTATAAGGAATATGAAGACTGGTTTGGTGTAATAGGCTTATGTCATGCAAGTGATGATATATTTGTTGAATCTTTAGAATTAGATAACCTATTTAAAAAAGTGTTAAATGATAACGTTAAACTTAGATAATTTCTTTTTTGATGAATCAGAAATAGATGAATTATTAAAGGATTTAGATGATGATATCTTATTGTTTGATTTACCAGAAGGATCTAGATTCGATGGTGTATTTTCTAAAGTTCATGATATATTAGAAGATAATAATGTATGGTATCTTTGTTCTGATTTAAATATTAAAGAACGATATAAGAAGTGGTGTATAGATAATAAAAAGCCTGAAATATACAATACCTTATATTTTCCTTTTACTGTCAGGATAGATAGCATGCATTTCGTAAAGCAAGAAATCATTGATGAGTTAAATAATTTTCAAAAAAACAAAAACTTTATACAATTAACAAGTAGCCCTGCTCCTTATAGAATAGCAACGCTTAGTAATTATTATAAGCATTCAAATTATGAATATTCCCTAACGCCTCAATTTCATTTTACAAAAGATGATGAGAATAGTTGGATAGATCGTGTGTATTCATGTTTATTTGATGAATTTGATATATTATCTAATACAAGAACACTTACAGAAATAGATATATCAGAAGAGTGGATAGAAGAAACTAAAGGTTACATAGGACCTAAAGAGCTAACCACTATTAACAATAAACTTTTTGATAAAGATGTATTTAATGCTTTTCTCCCTAAAGAATGTTTTCAATCAAATTGTGATGTAGTAGTTGAAACATATGTCGAAGGGCCTACATACTATACAGAAAAAACCTGGAAAGAAATATTATTTCAACGTCCTTTTATTTTATTAGGTAATAAAGGAAGCAATCACAAATTAGAAGAATTAGGGTTCAAACTTTATAATGAAATATTTGATTATAGTTTTGATTTATTAAATAACCCCAAAGAAAGAATGAGAGAATTTCATAAACAAATCGAAAGATATTTAGAAAGTGATATAGAAGTATTCACTAATAAGCTTAGAGACATAGAAGAGAAACTTATCTATAATAGAAATAAATATATAAGTGCCGTTGTAGATATAGAACAAAAGTTAGAATTTAAACCATACGAATTATATCACTATTTGTTTTTAAGTTCATTTTCAGAGAAAAGAGAATATCTTCCTAAACCTAAATTTGATATTATAAAAAACATTGCTAGATTTTGATTTCACTATATCAAGCTATTGTAATGCAGCTTGCCCTTCCTGTAAAAGATATGAAGATCATAATTTTATAGAATATAATCCTGATCAACCATTACATCCAGGACTAAAACAACTACATATGGATTTTGATACCTACAAATCCATTATAGAAAGAGATATCGAACTGTTTAAAGATAAAAGCGTTACATTTGAGGGAGAATTAGGAGATGCTCTCGTTCACCCAAATATATTAAAATTTATAGATTATAGCACCGGCGTATTTAAAAGACTCAAAATAGTTACTAATGGAGGCCTTAGAACATCTAAATTTTTTAGTAATTTAGGAAATAAATATAATAACCTGGAGCTCCAATTCTCTATTGATGGTCTAGATAATGAGAGTAATCAAAAGTATAGGAGACGCGTCAATACGCCAAAAGCATATGAGAACATGATTGCTTATAAACAAAGTAAATATGGTGCTAGAATGTCATCTTGGCAGTATGTAATTTTTCAACATAATTGGTTTGAAATTCCAGAGGTATTAGATATTGCAAAAAAGTATAAAATTATGATTGATATGAAAATTAATAGCCGACCTAAATTCCGAATTGAAGAGAGATTCATACCAAACGTTATAGAGATGTATGAACAAAATAAGTTTGAAAGTAGTAGATTGATATTGGCAAATTAATGTTAGATACTAAAGATTGCTTATTTAATTTTGAAATCTCATCACATTGTAATGCAGATTGCCCCAGTTGTTTTAGAACTGAATTTAATGAATATGTACCTAAACCTTATAAGCATTTAAAAGCAGATGATTTCGAAGATATATTATATAAGAATATAAGTTGGTTTAGAAATCATCCATATAGTAACATACAGGCTAGATTTTGTGGAGAATTAGGGGATCCTTTAATGAATCCGGAATTAGACAAATTAACTTTTTTAGCTGAGAATGTGTTCGACTCAGTTGAAATATTTACTAACGGCGGCCTGCGCAATCCAGAATGGATAAAGAATTTCTTAGTTAAGCATGAAACCACTAATTTAGTATTTGGAATAGATGGTCTAACGAATGAGACTAATCAAATGTATAGAGTAAATGTAAATACTAATTTAGCTTTTCGTAATATGGAAGAGGCGACTAAACACAGACATACAAGATGGGATTATACTATTTTTAGTCATAATTATCATGAGGTGCCCGATGTTATTAAATTAGGTAAAGATTTAAAAGTAGATTTACTATGTAGATTCAACGGAAGGCAATATAACAAATTAGATGATGCTTATTATGAGCAATGTGAGGATCTCTTAAAAACTAATGATATAAAGTATTACATATGCAAATAGAATGTGGATTTTATAATACTAAGTTTAAAATATGGGATCAATATGAAATAGATATGGATATGAATATATGGCCATGTTGTCATATATATTTGCAGCATTTAGAATTTGGTAAAGTAGATGAATGTATCTCTCATATTGATAATAACTTAAGAACTAATACTATAGAAAATATACGCAATGAGTTTAGTAAAGTTTTAAATGAAGAAAATTGGAAAGATGATAAAACATGTCCACCCCGCTGTATAAAAATTTGCCAAAAGAAATAAACAAAACAGCTCGGAATTTGTCTGAAGATCATGAAGATTTAGTTTATTGTATAGGATGGCATGAAAATAAAGAATGGAAAGAGGTTGAAGTTGCATCTGATTTCTCCGTTTATCCCTGCTGTTCTCTCCACGCTGAGCATCAACTAAATGATACATACTTCGATAAAAAATTAGATAGCATGGACAAAGATTGGAATAATTTAAAGCATAATAAATTAAAAGATATTTTAGAAATTTGGCGTCAACATATAAAACCCGAATATTGGAAAGATGAAAAAACTTTACCAGGCTGTTGTAATCACATCTGTAGGATAAAAAATGATTAATGTAATAGAATATAACGCAGCATATTATCAGTTTAAGCTTATGTTTGAAGGATGTTTAGGACCTTTAGAAGATATCCATGCAAATCATGATTTAAAACCCTCGCCATATAATACAAAAGGTGGTATTCAAGACCCTGATGATAATACATTTTATGGTCTAATTGAAAAACTATTTAAAGAAGTAGTTCATAATGGCTGGGAATTTAAATTGAGGTGGAAAGAGTTTCAACAAAAAGTATTAAAACCTATTTTTGATGAGGAAAAGATTGTAGTCCAAGAGCTTCCCTCTATTAAGATATTTCCATCTGGATATGAATGGCTCTATGTAGAAAATCCTATAGAAATCGATGGAAGAAAAGTTAATCGGCATTTAGATCAAGAGTCACCCTTTTATCACCCTATATTTGAAACAACCTTTGTATTGCCTCTTACAGATATGGATGAAGATAACGGATTGTTTGTAGAGGATGAAATGTATACAAACAAATATGGAGAGATGTTATATTTTAACAATATTCATCATCATGGAGGGTATGTATATAATAGATCAAAAAATAGTAGAGTGACTTTAGATTTTAAAGCATTGCCCCATAGTAAGTATGACGTTAGCATTTTAACAGATAAGCTAATTAAAAAAAGAGGCAAATTAATTGAACAAAAAGAATTTTATAGAATAGGTAATTATTATACATTAATATGAATAAGATAATAATCTTTGGTGATAGTTTTGGTGATCCTGACTATAATAAGAAAAAGGCTACAGCTTGGTATGAGATGTTTAAAGGCTATGAAGTCACGAATCATTGCTTAGCTGGAACCGGCCCTCACTATTCTATTAAGAACTATTATGATTTTATAAGGAATGAACCCTACAAAGATGAGTGTATAATTATATTCTTATTAAGTGGGGAAGATAGAATAGCATTTCCTAATGCAGATCCTCAACACATATCTCATATAAATTGGGATTTTGTAGCAGATCAAAGTTGGTTTGCTGATAACTCAAAACTCGTTAAGGAAAAAGAATATTATCATAAACATAGATTAGAAATAGATTATATGTTTAAAACAATGAGAGATGAGTTATTGTGGAGCAACTATAAAAATTTATCAATGCTATGGATGAATTCATTCTTATTTAACATTAAAACAATTTCCTGTTTTATTTCGTATCCGCATGCGTCTATATATGGACTTACGTTAAAAGAGATTTCGTTATTATTCAGGTCACGATTGGCTTTAACGGATAATGATAATTTTTTACTGTATCCATATTCTTTATCAGATGTAGCTGAAGGAGAGAAGGAAGCTAAAGATGTTGACGATAGGAGAAATCATTTATCCCAATATAATCATGAAATATTATATAATAACTTAAATGCTTTTCTAAATGGATCCAATAATTTTACAGATCATATAACAAAAGTTAGTAATAATGATTTTATCTACGAATAATGGTTGGGATCCTCTTAAAGAAGTAATCGTTGGAGATGTAACAGGCGCAAGGATCCCTCCACTAAATCCCTCTATGAAAAACTTTATGTTTGCTAATCTATCTGATTCAGAGATAGTTAGTATATGTAAACCGTGGATATATCCAGCTCGTGTTATAAAAGAAACCGAGGAAGATTTAGATCTGCTATCAAAGACATTAAATGATTTACATATCCGTGTATATAGACCTGAAAAAAGAGTATATGGTTGGATGAATTATTGTCCACGTGATATATTCTTAGTGTTAAATGATATTATCATTGAAACACCATGTGTAATGAGTGAAAGAATAAATGAATCATTTGCATATAAACACATATTGAATAATATTGATAGTTATGGAAAATGGATACAAGCACCCACCCCACAATACTTAGATAAGTCATTTAGTTTTACTGATTTATCTAAGCCCACGTTACAAAACATAGAAATTATGTTCGATGCTCCTAATGTCGTTAGATTAGGTACAGATTTATTATATCAGGTGAGTAATAGTGGTAATGAAAAAGGATATGATTGGTTAAAGCGCACATTCCCCGAATATACTATACATCTAGCATATCAGTATTCAGGAGCACATTTTGATAGCACAGTAATACCGTTAAGACCAGGCCTCGTATTATTAAACGGGCATAGATGTAGTAAAGACAACTATCCTGAAATATTTAAGAAGTGGGATAAGATATTCTTTACAGATATAATAGACCAACACTCTGAAAACAGTGCGATATCATCCAGTGCGATAGGATTAAATATTTTAAGTATTAATGAAAGAGTAGTTATTGTAGATAGAAATCAAACGCCACTAATGAAAGAGTTAAAAAAGTGGGGTATAGATTCAATACCATTACAACTACGACACGCAAAGACGTTAGGTGGCGGATTCCATTGTGTGACTCTGGACTTACATAGAGAAGGTAAATTAGAACAATATGACTTCTAATAAGAAACGTATTGCTTTCGTCGAGTTATCACATATATTTTCTAATCAGATTAAGTTGCCTTATTCTACGGGCTGTATCTGGAGTTATTGTGAGACTGATACAGAGATTACAAATAATTATTCTTTCGATGTTCATGATTGGATTTATGTGCTTGATGGTGAATTCGATATAGATAAGACTGCCCAACAATTAGCAGAATGTGATATTATAGGTGTTTCATATTTTGTATGGAATACTCATGTAAGTGATAAGCTGTGTGCTAAAGTAAGACGAATAAATCCTAAATGTGTAATCATATATGGCGGACTAGGTATACCCAAATATGGTCGGTGTGATAAATTTTTAGAAGACAGGCCTTTTATTGATGTTATAGTACATTATGAAGGCGAGATAGTATTTAAGAATGTATTGAAAGCATTACATCGGAAGGAAGATTTAAAACCTGTTAAAGGAATTACGACTCCTTTCTTTACAACACCGTTAGATAGTAGAATAAAAGATATCTCTTCAATGCCTAGTCCATATCTTAATGGAATGTTCGATGATCTTATAGCAATTAAAAATCACACATATGCATGGGAAAGTTTAGTAGAATTAGAACGCGGTTGTCCATATACATGTACATTCTGCGAAGTGGGTGATAGGCATTGGACTAAAATATTTAAACAAGATTATAGCAAGTTAGTAAAAGAGATTGATTGGATATCAGATAAAAAGATAGAGTATCTTCACCTTATCGATAACAATTTCGGCATGTATAAGGAACATAAGATTATATCTGATTTACTTATAGATAAACTTAAAACAGCTGGTTATCCTAATGCACTTAATATAACGTGGGCTAAACATAAAAAACCATACTTATTTGATATAGCAGAAGACTTATGGAAGGTTGGTCTTAATAAAAGTGTCACGATCGCTCTACAGTCGATGAATTCACTTACATTAAAAGCGATCGAAAGAACTAATGAAAATACTAATCTAAGAGAGGTATTAGCAAATTTAAAATGGAGGGGCATGCCCGCTTATATAGAAACTATTCTCGGCCTACCGGAGGAATCATTAGATAGTTTTAAGGAGGGGCTCTATAGATTGATTGACGATGTAAATTATCATAATTATATTGGAATATATGTAATGGTTGCTCTTCCTAATACTCCATTTGGAGATCCCGAATATCTTAAAAAATATGGTGTACAAATAAAACAAACATCACCCGCATTTTTCCATCATGAGCATCCACCAGACCAATTATTAGAAGATGTTAATGATGTAGTAGTCGGCTCTAATAATATGTCGTTTGATGATTACTTAGAAGCAACAGGATGGAAGTGGTTTATGATATCTCTACATTTCTTAGGATGGCTTAGAATATTAGCTTTAGAATTAAAGAATAATCATAACATATCAATGAGAGAGTTTTATAATGGATTATTTGAATGGTTTACAAACAACGACAGATCATTATTGTATAGAGAGTATACAGTAACAATGAGACTATTAAAGAAGGTATTTGATAGAGAGATTCCATGGGGACGTAAAGTTCCAGGAGCTTCTAATATATATTGGGAATATGAAGAAGCAACCGCTATACATATTGCTAAAGAAAAAGACCGTTTCTATGGAGAAGTAGGTGACTACTTAAAAGATGAATATGGTTTTGAATATTCAATAGTTAATGATCAATACAATAAGATGAAAGACCCTTACAAAGTCTATAATGGTAACTTAGAAAAGTGGGCTCGCGAATGTATGTGGTGGGGTAGGAGAGCAGAGAGATTTTTTGTATGATGCAACCCGGATCGGGTGATTAGTATGATTAATCACCCGAAACCCAGCAGGGAAAGATAGACATCAAGCAATAATAGCTCAAATAATAGACATCCTAAATATGGATAGAGATATATTCAACAAAAAAATACTTGACATCCAAGACAAAATATATTATAATAAAAGACAATTATTAGAATGTAGAGAAGAATGAAAACAATTTTAAATTTAGTTATTCTTAATTTAATGCAAATAATATTAACAATTGTTACCATTTTGTTACTTACTTCTTGCGCCCCATCAACTGAAGAAGCTTATCCGCCTAAATGGGTAGTTGCTTCGCAGTATTTACCTAGAGAAAAATTAGTAGGGCTTCAATCAGCAGGATTTTTTGAGATCAACAATTCAATCTATTCTCATTATTGTGATTCTCATGGGAACATGATACGAATGAAATATGATGAAGAGGGAAAACTTTGGACGCAAGTAAGATACGAGACTCATGGCTGTATTTGATTACATTGAAGAAACTGTTATATTCGTAGTTTCCTATGGATATTATTTTGCATCTATTCCTTTTGTTATAGGAATTATAGGTGCGATTTTAAAAGCACATGAAGTATTTTAAATTAGGAGAGGGTAACTGATGAAGTCTGTATTGAAATGGTGGTTAATATTTTGTTTGATCATACTAGGAATTAGTGTTAGTCTGTATTTCGATATTCATATGAGTTTATATGAGTCTGATATAACTAAACTGAGTTATCTTATACTGTTTATTTTTGGTTGCACTTCGATTTGGATAGGCACAAAAACTTATAAGGTTGGAATACAACAAGATTATGATCAAAAAAGTGATGTAGGATGGTTCATATCAGAATCATGTCTTGCACTTGGAATGGTAGGAACAGTTACCGGTTTTCTAGTAATGTTAGGAACTGCATTCGCAAATGTGGATGTATCGAATGCAGTAACATTACAACAAGCATTATCAGACATGGCACTAGGAATGAGTACAGCACTTTGGACAACGCTGGTTGGATTGATATGTTCACTTATCATTAAAGTTCAGTTAGTGAATCTTGAAGTGGCGCTAAATGAATAATGAAAAATATAAGTCCACCATTGGTTTTACAGATCTGCTTTTCAACATCCTTGTTGGATTTGCGTTTCTTTTCATAATAGCATTTCTTCTAATTAAACCAGAGGCAAAGAAAAAAGATTTTGATAGAAATGCAGAATTCGTTGTTATAATGGAATGGGATAAAGAAGCAAAAGGTGACATTGATCTTTATATAGAAGATCCTTTAGGTGCGAACTGTAGTTTTAGAAGAACTGTCGCAAACTTCATGCATCTGGATAAAGATGATTTGGGTTCAGCTAATGATACAGTAGTCAATGCAGATGGTACTGTATCAACTGTAAGAATCAATAGGGAAGTTATAACTATTAGAGGAATCATTGCAGGAGAATATATTATCAATGCTCATTATTATTCTGAAAGGGACTATTCAAACATAGACAACAGAATTGAAATGGGCTCCACCGTACGTAAAAAGAAATCAAAAGAACTAACAGTAAAAATAGAATTACATAAAGTTAATCCTTATACAATTATGTGGGTCGGAGAAAAGAAATTCTTTGGTAAAGGACAGGAAGAAACTTTTGTAAGGTTTAGACTAGATAAGGACGGAACAGTTCTTACACCTTTTACATTTGAAAAAAAGGATTTTGTAACTCCTTTGATGGCCACAGGAAATTATCAAGGTTCTGGTGCTGCCGCATATGAAACTAGTTCAGACAATAATCCAGCACATGAAGAAAGACGATAATGGTCGAACTGTTGATTTTCGGATTGGTACTGCTGTCAGTCATATGCTTATGGCTGTTGATAGAGGGGAGAAAGAGTCCTAAATTTTTAATTTGGTTCATTCCACTTCTCCTTGTATTAGTAACATCAACATATAAGACATATACAGCGATCTTGGGATATCCAAAGTTTGAGAATCCAAAACAAGGCTTATATCTCAAGCATTATATTGATGAACCAAATTGGATTTATGTGTGGGTTATTGATAAAGAACGAGTACCAATATCTTATAAGATTGTGTATTCAAGGGAAGTTCACAATGCATTAGAAGGCGTAAAGGGAAAATCAGAAGAAGGAAAGTTTATGGTTTTGAGTGAAGATATAACTGAACACTATCGCGATGGTGGAAAAGAAAACGGAGAGCATGCGGGCGGACACACAATCGGCGGAGATGTCAGTTTCTATGAATGGAACTATGAATCTAACATACCACAAAAAAATCCAGAGGAATAATATGTCAAAATTTTACAATCCTAGAGATTATGATGTTATAGGTTTTGGTAATAATAGAAGGTACGTACCAATTTCGGATGAAGAAAAACGTAAACGTGCTGGAATTGGAAAATCTAAAAAAGAGCACCACGAACACTTTCGTAAGGATTGGGATAAAGACTTGTGGGACTGAAGGAAGACAATAAGGCAACAATTAGAGTGTATGTTGATGGAAAAGAGATGTTGTATTCTCATAAAAATATACTAGGCGCGGTTAATTCTTTTCTACCTTACTTAACAAACGATGATCTGGATGAACTAAGTTTGCGATGCTATTCGTTAAAGGACCATAGGAGACAGGAAGAATATTTGGCTAAGCTTGAAACTTTAAAGCATTCTTGGCCTTATCCTGATACAAAAATAAAGGACAAAGAATGAGTTTTACAATTAAATATTGTTCATCTTGAGGATATAAATCACAGGCAGAGGCTCTGGCTGTCGAAATGAATAATAACGGTTATAGTACTACAATTGTTCCAGGAAAGACAGGTGAGTTTTCTCTCTGGGGCACTTACAAATATGGCGGGTTGGAACCATTAAAATCAGCGGGTCATGGAGTTTTCTTTGAATTTAAGGATGTAAAAGAAATATTACTTGAAGCAGATAAAAACCATATATCCGGATATTCTGATAAAAATATAATAAACACAATGAAACGAAAGGTATAGATTATGTCTATAATTCATAAAATAAAACATCATGTTAAAGAACTCTTTGGTAGTGTTAAGGAATCAGCAAAAGAAGAAGCCTCAGCTGCTCGACATCGTGTAGAAAAAGAAACAAAAGAAATTCAACAAAAAGCAGAAAAGAAGGTTCATAAAGCAAAGAAGAAAGCAAAAGGTTTAATTAAAAAAGCTAAGAAGAAATGATTAACGATCAATCAAAAGCAGAATTAAGGGTGTCTTTAGAGCAACAGTTTCGATATTCGTTCTACAGAGATCCTAAATTCCCATTTTTACAATCAATAGGAATCAAAGATGTATTTCAAGCATTCGGATCAGATGATGATGAGGTAGGATA
>Ga0315319_10000014_pt1 | contig 94517 bp, 107 predicted proteins | sample M1500m3416metaG_FD_203463 | JGI IMG/M metagenome (GOLD analysis project Ga0315319, IMG submission 203463) | Ammonia-oxidizing marine archaeal communities from Monterey Bay, California, United States - M1 500m 3416 | ecosystem: Environmental > Aquatic > Marine > Intertidal zone | place: USA... | reverse complement strand
CGAATTCACTTTGGCGGCCACGGTGCAGAACCTGCGCCGCATGGCCAAGCTTTTGCCTCAAGGGCCACCGCTGATGGGATAGGTACGCCTGCTACGAGCAGAAACCCTCAAATTAACCCTTACACCTGAGCAAGGACGCTCAGTGAAACGCCGAAAGGCAACTTGAAGTGGCTTGCAGCCACTTCGACAGCAGGCACACTTGATCCGCAGGCTGCCGCTGAAGCTACTTTTTCAACAGAATCGGCCGAGTCCGGTCTATCGCGTCAGGCTTGAATCGGCCAAAAGCGGCCGGTCGACAATGGTGTGTCCGACCCATTGCTGTCGCTCGCAAAAGCTGATGGACAAGAAGGCGTTGTCTACCCTACAAAGCCATCAAGTCCCTGTAGGGTGGAAAACTGCGGAGCATTTTCCACCAGTGGTCATCCAGGCTACCGCGCTGAGAATGCGTAGTGATGTATTACGTCCTCAGCCACAATGTTAATATCAAGCTGCAACATATCGACAGCCGCCTGCTTCAACACATGACATTAATGGAGCTGGGCAGGCTTGAAGTGAATAATAAATTTTACAAGCTAAAAAACTAACGAATATATTATATTTCGAGAATCAAAAGGAAATTGATCAGCAATGTTCACTGTTAAAAACTACGGCGTCTCCTTTTCAACAAAAAAAAGCGACATCGCGCTAACTAATTTCTTCGTGTCATTAGTAGGAGCCGATATTGACTTTCCAATCCGCACTGATAGTGCGAGAAAAATAATAATTGACCAAGATGAAAAATATATCTATGGCACAGTTATAACCATAAAAAACCAGAAAAAATTCACATCATTAGTAGGGAAAGGAAGCAATCTTGAAATTAAGGTCTCGGATCTATCAAAACTTGAAAAAATAGCTGAATTCAATTTTTTAATTATCAATAAAAAAAATGGCTTTGGGATTTACCAGTATCATCATGGGTCGTGTACCGCCCCTAATTTTGGATCAATGATAACCACGCTTTATAGGCGAAAATTAGAGGCTAAGCGAGATGCAGAGATATTAGCTCTCGGTGGTAGAGATTCCGTACCAAGAAAACAATTAAAAGCTATTAATAGTCGTTTTTTTCATGGAATTGAATTTGACATGATTGCTCAGTCAAAAGACATTAAAAAAGTTTTAGAAAAATACAAATCCATACGTTCTTTCAGATACGAAGTGTCTTCTCTCGAAGCGTCTTTACGTGAAGAGTCGCCGCTGCAAGGCCTAATTGAAAAGGTAAGACATCACGTACGCTTTGATAGCTCAGTAGATTCAAGTCTGATCATAAGTGGTATTCAAAGTATGATACCTACCATTAAACAAGCAACGGCTAGAGTTGAAGTGCTTGACGATCAGGATGAGCCGGTCTCTGTGAAAGTAATGGATGTGCCTGCGAATTTTGGCGAAATGGGCTATGATGATTTCATCAAGAATTTGCTAACATTTAAAATGACAGACATTAAAGGCTGTAGTTTGTTTCAAGATCTTAAAGGCAAATGCGAAAAGGATTATAAGCATGTCTTCACAAAAACATCCTCTAACTAATAGCAAGGAATGCTGGACATTTGTTGTGGCGGCGGCAATCACTGCCTTACTCTATGTGGCCCTGATAATCACGATTTCTAAAGAGGTACACCTGAGAGGTTTTTTGTTTTTAGAAGCTGGCACAACCGCTAAAATATTTGAGTTCTATGCAGAAAACTTGAGAGGGAGTCTTTTTACAGGGTTCTTAGCACTTGGTGGGTTTCTTATGTCTGCCAAAACTTTTATCATTGTTAATATGAAAAAAGAGGTTTATGACTCCGCCAAATACAAGCAGGACTGGCTCGATGGTATGGAGTTAAACGGCCCTGAAAACTATCCACCTTTATTTAGGCCGCTTAGAAGATTAAGCAACATACTCTTCTACACAATCTCATTTAGCTTTCTTGCATCCATAGCGCAGCTAACTATTGGCTTGTACGAAAGCGTACCATCTGTGATGGTATGCTCGTTCCTTGTAATTCTAGCTATATCCTTTTTAATGCTTTCGCTTTATCTCATAAAAAAGAATTTGGCTACAATGTTTGACTACCTAGACAAGTCACACGATCCAGTACTTCCTCTCGGAGACGACTAGCAGCTATGTATTCGCTGCCAAGTAAGTCATCGGCGGAATGAAGGGTTTAAATTTATTACATCAGCATTTATGAAGTACGCCCAACTATTTCTACTGCAGCGTACTGCTTTAAGTAGCCTCTCTTGGCGCAAATTATTCTGATCCGAGGAATTGCCTCTAGTTAAAGCCTATCGTAGGCTGAATGCCCGCTTCTGGCCGATTCTGTTGAAAAAGTGCCGTCGCGATTTTTGATCATGAAGGAGCGTTAGAGACGTTGAAATCTGGTTCGCTCAGAAGCCAAAGCTGTCTTGGTTTTCACGTAGCAACGTCGAAATTGAGCGATTCTTGAGCTGCCGAAAAGCAGCGCTCTCGAAAACCGACTTTTTCAACAGAATCGGCCGTTCTCTGCCGGTCGTCACTAAGGCGTGCGCTGGTCAAGTCGAATGCAAACGCTTGGTCAGCTTGTGCAATTGACCGGTCAGTGGCTGTGCGAATGGGTGGTCAAATCACTGCAATTTCGCACCCTGAGGGGTTATAGATGAATCTCCGTACGGCGGATACCGAGTTTTCGTAGCTCGTCGACCAAGCTATTGAGGTCGGGAAAAGAGTCGATCTCGTCCTGATCATCTATCAGAAAGAAACTGCGGCCGGCATCCTTCTTGAACATCACGATCCATTCGCGAGTATTTGCTGGATTGGCTAGGATTTGGGTATCAAAAACTACACCTTCGGCAATTCTGACTTTCACGTTTTCGCGCTTCATTACTTCTCCTGTACTGGCAAAACGGCCCGATCAGTCTGGTGTACTACGGGCTTGGGCTTGCTGGCACAAACGTTACACCGAGAAGCCTTGGACTCTTAGTGGGCCTCATTATGAGGCTTGGAGGTCGCTAGAAAAGCCGGGGCTATTCATAATCTCAAATCGCAGTTTGCATTCAGGCCTATACCGGAGCGGTTTTTATCTTCAGATGAGGCGTCCAAAATTTTTCCAAGGCGTTAAATTTGCTGGAAAATGAACCGGCAGATTACTCTGCAAGCAATATGGAAAAGCCTTAGGCCACAGGGCTCATGACGAGGTAGTTAACCGGGAAATGGCACTTACTCCCCTCATTCCGCAAGACCGCGCCCCTGGTGACCTCCAGGATGCTGTCGTCGAGCTCATGCGACTCGACGCCGCGCTGCACGCGAATATCCCTCAGCCGCTGCGGCTCCCCATGATGAACCTGCTGCGTAAGGTCAACTCGTACTACAGCAACAGAATTGAAGGGAATTCCACCGTCCCGGCTGACGTATTGCGTGCGCAGGACTTGCCCGCTGACGTCAGGGCCGGCGAGGAGTTGCTGGAGATCAAGCGCCACATTGAAGCTCAGAAGCGCCTCAGCGATGACCCAATTGATGAGGTTGATATCTGTACCAATGGCGCGATTTCGCGCATGCACCGCGAATTCTACGAGGGTATGCCCGAAGAGTTCCTGCAGATCAAAGTCAACGAGGAGGGAGAGACTGTTCGTCTTGTTCCAGGCGAGTTCAGGGATCAAGGCGTCAAGGTCGGAAACCACATCCCACCGGCTGCCGAGAACCTTCGTACATACATGAATTGGTTCGAAGGTGCCTACCGATTGGATCGGCACCATGGGATAACTCCAATCCTAGCTGCAGCTGCTTCACACCATCGGCTGATGTGGATTCACCCCTTCATGGATGGCAATGGCCGAACTGGCCGCTTGTTCACTGACCAGTACCTTAGGGCTGGTGGCCTAGGTGGATATGGCCTGTGGTCAATGAGCCGTGGCTTCGGCCGGAACGTCGACGCTTACTATGCAGCCCTCGATGCTGCGGATCAGCCCCGGAAGGGTGATCTTGATGGTCGCGGAGAGCTTTCCGATTCGGGATTGCTGACATTCACCCGCTATTTCGTAGAGACCGCTCTCGACCAGGTGACTTATTTCAGCTCTCTCCTCGAGCCGCGGATGCTCAACCAGCGGATTGACATCTACTTCCAGCAGCGGCAGAGAGGTGTGTTCATCAGCGGAAAGGGCGAGGTGTTGCCGGTGCTTCGGATTGAGGCGCGCGAGGTTTACAAGAGCCTGCTTTACCATGGCGATCAGCGGCGAGCCGATATCCAGACTAACTTGGGGTTCAGCAATTATGCTGCCCGGACTCTTCTTTCGCAGATGGCTCAAGAGGGTTTGATCAAGCTGGACGGGCGTAAGCCGGTCTCGTTGAATCTCTCTCGACACTCTATCGAGTTCCTGTTCCCCTCCCTTTGGTAATTGTGCGCCCTGAGTGTTTGCGCTCAGGGCTTCAGATGTTTCGGTGTACGGGGCGTGAACTAGCCCCGGACTCCAATTCAGCCTTTTGTGACTAGCTGCTGACCCAAGATCTGAAAATCTCGTGCTATCACTTTTGCAGAAATTTGATTCGTTAATCTGGAGGCTATTTGCAAGAAGGCGCGCATTTAAAACAATGACTGTGCAAGATCAATATGAGTCTGCTCGCATGGGTAAATGGAGCTCTAAACGTTGAACGCGCCAACCGTGAGTAGGAGCCTCCTCTAGAAGTGACGTTAGTGAGCGGCGAAGAGGTGCTAAAAACAGAAAAGCCAGGTACAACCTGGCTTTTTTAGTATCTGCTGGCGCTTACTGTTGCTGCAGCCAGCTCTCGACTTTCTCAGCACCGTATTGCTCTTTCCATGCCTTAAGAACTTTGTGGTTACCGCCTTTGGTTTCCACTACTTCACCGTTGTTCGGGTTTTTGTAGCGTTTCAGAGCGCGCTCGCGGCGAGCACCTTTCACATGTGCAGTAACGCCTTTGCCGGCGCTCGGGTCGAGCAGGGTGATCACGTTACGCAGGGAGTAGTTATAGTCAGCCAGCAGGGCGAGGAGTTTGGTTTCAAACTCAATTTCGCGCTTGAGCTTTTCGTCACCTTTGAGGGCTTCGAGGCGCTTCTGTTGCTCGGCGATTTGAGCTTCCAAAGCTTTGTATTCGGCAATGATCGACATGGCGATTCCTAATTCGGGGCTAAGTGACTCTAGGATACATACTATTCCAGCTGAAACTCAATTAGTCACAGCGGCCAGTAGTTGAGTTCATCTATTAAGCCTGACTGCACTTAGAGGCTAGGCAAAGCGCCGAGTCCACCGCTTGGCCAATTCAGGTCAGCTAGTTCGAAAGCCGCCTGGCCTAGTGTTTCGGTGAGCTCTACGGACTTCTTCTGGATTGTATACTGCGCCGCCAAATATTTTTTGTGCTCATCACTAGCCGTTCCGTATGCGACGAGAGTGGTGCGAGCAGCATCATAGGCCTTCTTGTATTCCTCGAAAGCTTTCGACGCTTCCGTCACTCGGGTTTGCGCAGCGCTAGCGGCCACCTGGTCAGAAATACCTTTGATCTTGTGCTCTACGGTATCCTGGATATTTGCCTTCTGCGCATTCACTGCCGCAGCAAGAGCTTTTGTGAAGGTATTGGGCTGAGAGGTCTCTATCAGCTCAAAGCGAACATTCACCGGCCCGGTCGGCTCTGCAAATGTGATCCAAGGGAGTGTGGCCGCTCCATTTTTTAGCTTCACGGCACCTTGAACATCTTGAATTGTTGCATTCTCAATCAAGAATCCGAATGGCTCAGAAGCATGGGATGTGTTTGCTGCACTGCTTGCCGGAATCATAAGACCAAGCTTCATGACTATGTCTCGCTTGGAGCATTGGCGCAGAAATGGGCAATTCTGGTTTAGAAACTTTCCATATTTCCAAGTGAGAATGCTCGCCCTCAATGGGTGATTGTTGTTGCTTCCAGCTGTCGAGGATTTAGATATTTGGAATTTCAGGAACAGATCGACACTATTAATTGCCTGTCGGCTATAAATTGAGTGTCCATTTATCTGCTTTGTCGGTGTGATGTGTCCGGAACTTATATATATGCATTTCGTGCCGCTGGTAAGCTCGCCCACAGAGTCTACCGGTATAACTACGTCGAATTTAGCTACTTTAGGGTCATCAAGGTAATTTACCGCTGCATCAATAGCTGTCCCAAGGAGAGATCGCACCACTGCGGTCGCAATATCAGCTGGAATGGTCTTAATAGTTGCAGCAGTATCTGAGCAAGGAAGAACGGCACCAGATAAACCATTTGCAAAAGATGCCGAGCTTGCAATTATGGCTAGAAACGCGGCGAAGATGCGAGCCAGCATAAATATCTCCTTCCTAATTGGAGGGTGAGCGAGAATTTTTAGGTCAAAATTACTGCGTGCCTAGATAGCAATCCACATAGCCTTCAGATGGGAAATTGCCAGGGTTTGATAGGGGGAAAACTTGAGCTTCTAGAAACTCCTTAACGCCGCCTTCGCCTGCCCAAGAGGTTTTCTCAAACGAAAACTGGATTAGTTTGGCGGATGCCCAGAGGGGGTTGTATTTTTCTAGCGCCCCATTTTCTAGCCATTTCGGATGTACATCCGCATGGGCGTGATCATCACTGATCTGATTGACATAGTTTCTGAAAGAAATGATGTCTTTCCTCTCCCGGCTCAGGGGGTTGCAGCCTCCGACCCTCTCTGCATGTGCGTCAGAGTAGGAGTCTTGCACCATATGAAGTAGTGAGCCGAGAGCTAAGTGCTTGATACTTGCCGCCTCTCTGGGGTCGCTATACGTCACCTGCGCCCTAGGTTTTCCTGAGGGCTTGTAGCTACCGAACTTGAGAGGGTTGTAAGAGCCCACCCATTCGCCGCCTGGTACGGGGTCGAACAAGGCACCAATAGTCCAGCCCTGTCTCTTGAGCTTGCTCGATATATCCGAGAAAGATGTTACTGCTGGGCCATCAATGGTCTCTTTGCCTAGCTTGTTTGACGAAATGGATATGGTGTAGGTGAACTCCGCCCATTCCATCATTTTTGCTTTTGTATCGGCGGCAGTTTCAGGCTGATCTGATGCCATAGCATGGATGAACTGAAAGTCCCCAAAGTGGCTGCGGTATAGCATCATTGGCGTGTCGGTTACGGTTACGTTTTTGCACTTCGGTTGGGTGCCGTCGACTTTGCACTTGGCCTGAAGCTGCGCATCTTTGAATAGAACATTCCATTGCTGTGCTCTGACGATATTTTGCCGCAGCAATGAGTCAGGGTCGTCGTTCCATTCGCTTCCGAGCACCAAGTCTCTGAGCACGCCACTTTGCTTTAAGGATTCAGCTGAGGTTTGTGCCACTCCACCTTTGGCATTCTCGGGCTCTAGGTAGTAGTCATACGCTAAGAGCGTAATGGTTTCATGAACCGGTCGCTTCACACCGGCACTGAGGTCGGTGAGTCGGCACAGCGACTTCTTTCCCCAGCAATCCACGTTGATCGGGTTCATGTCGTACGCGCACACGCTTCCTGATGCCATGGCCGTAAGAGTGACCAGCGTCATGGGCAAAAGCCGAGTTAGGGCAGTGCGGTGTAGCGAGGCGGCGTGTGCAGCATGCATCATGAGCAGATCCCTCTGGAGTGAAGTCCGTTAGGGATGTGTATAGCTCACAAGATGGCAATGTGCCTGCTTGGTCTCAGATCACTTAATCTATAGGCACTGTGGTGCTAAGTCAGTAGCCATTTAGTAGCCAAATCGACCGGGCTCCATCTCTCCAATCCAGTTATATGCAGCGTTTAGCCAAACGAAGACACTGTTGAGTACATTGCGCAGGTGCCGGATGTTGATGTGCGTAACGTCCGGCAGGTGTTCTTTACCACGCTTCGTTGTGGAATACCGGGATGCCATAGAATCCGGGTCAGCGTCGTCTGGGCGAGGACCCACTAGCCTTGACGCTACACAGCAGGCAATTCACGGAGGAAGTATGGTCCGCCCCCTACACCTCGCCTACTTGGCCCTTGCCCTGTTGCTTACCGGCTGTACGCAAGGAACCCCCTACAGAGCTGAGCGTGACACGCTGCCTAACGCAGATGGCGTGATTCCGGAACTGAAAACCATAATCGAGCCGCCGCCATTGCTAGGCCCGGAACAAGAGTGCCAGGCAGGTGCGTCAACTTTGTGGAATTCGATGAGTTCGGAAACGCTGAGAGCCGCAAGTAGTTCAACAATGGACTCTCAGCCGCGAAGGCCGTCGCTGAGCAGCGCGGGGTTGTGATCGTCTACATCCATGGCTGGCACCACAACGCAGAAGTGGGCGATGGAGACATCGACAATTTTCATACCCTGCTTTGCAGGGATTAAGGATAAAAGGCCGGCTGCCGGCATCTACGTTGGTTGGCGTGGGGAGTCCATCAAGTCCAGAACAGTTCTGGGCTTTCTCCCCAGCTACGGACTGATCTTCTGGGGGCGCAAAGACACGGCACATGACATTGGAAACGCTGGCGCTGTGGCGGAGTTGATACGAACCCTCTCGGACATCCGGAGTCATAATCCTGATTCCCGCCTGCTGATCATCGGCCATAGCTTCGGCGGGGCAATGCTCTACTCGGCAATGTCCGACGCCATCGCGGAGCAAATCCGCAGGGACTGCCAGCGCAGAGCGAACTACACGCCGGTCGCCGACCTGGTGGTACTGGTGAACCCTGCATTCGAAGCGATGCGCCTACGCCCCCTGTACAGCTTCGCCAGGGGCTTTTGGTTTGGCTTCGATTTAGTTCGAGATTGGCGTTTTGTGAGCAGATTTTGGATAAGAGCCTTTATTTTTTAGTGAGAGCATTAATGCGCGGGTTCTTGGGTATTGGTTGGACTTCTGAAGGCAGCCAAATAGGGATGGAACCAATGAATAGATGCTATGCGTTAAGTTTCCATTCTTCGGGTAATCAGTAAGTGTTTGTGTTAAGGCGTTGAGGACTGTTTTTTCTAGCTCGATATCTCGGTCACCCCAATTTATCTTCGAATTGTTCCCTATACGGCCGGTAGGTAGCTCGGAGCCTTGCTGAAGTAACCAATGTTTATCATTACGATAGAGCCAAGCATATAGTTTAGGATTCTGAGAGCGGATAATACTGGTGTTTGAACTTGGGCTACTTTGTGAGAGCGCTATCCAGTTTCCTCGGTGCTCCAGTAAAGCCATTTCTAACTTGGCGGTAGCCCAAGATTTCTTTATCTGCGGCTCGGCTCTGAGAAGTTTATTGATGGTAGAGGTGGTTATGCGGAACTGATTGCAAATTGTATTCTTCGGAGTTCCTTTACTGAGCAACCTGGGGTTTGGGGAGCAATGGAACCAAAAACCAACGTAAGCCCTACCAACGCTTTTCGGTGTCTTCTTCCCAGGCGCCCATCTCGACAAAACAGTTGCGCATGTCGGCCTCCTGGCTGATCTCGGTCAGCAGGTCATGCACGCTCTTGTCCAGCTCATCGTCGCTCCGATACGGAATGGTCAACTCATAGTGGCCGGCATCCAGCCGCTTCATGCCATAGGGCTCCAGGCAGTAGCGCTCAATGTTCTCCGTGGCCCGCTTCCGGCCGCGCACGAACTTGCTGTTATTCACCACCGCGAGGCGCAGGGTGACGGTGGCCACCCGCTCGGCGGCGGGCGGCTCTGCCGGCGACGCGGCCGAAGGCTGCTGGTCGCGTGACCTGGCGCTCTTCTGGTACGCGCCGATCTCGACACCACGGTGGCGCAGGTAGCTGTACAGCGTGCTCTTGGAGATGTGCAGCTTCTCGCCGATCGCGCTGACGCTCAGGCGACCTTCGCGGTAGAGGGTTTCGGCCGCCATGGCGGTGGCCTCAGCCTTGGCTGGCAGGCCCTTGGGACGGCCACCGATCCGGCCACGCGCCCGTGCGGCCGACAGACCCGCCTGAGTCCGCTCGCGGATCAGCTCGCGCTCGAACTCCGCCAGCGAGGCGAACAGGTTGAACACCAGGCGGCCTTGGGCGTGGGTGGTGTCGATGGGGTCATTCAGGCTCTGTAAGCCGACCTTGCGCTCTGCCAGCTCGCCGACCAACTCGACCAGGTGCTTGAGGGAACGCCCAAGGCGATCCAGCTTCCAGATCACCACGGCATCACCCGGCCGCACGTTGGCCAGCAGTTTGTCCAACTCCGGCCGGGCGCTTTTCGCGCCGCTGGCGATGTCTTGGTAGATGCGTTCGCACCCGGCCTGTTTCAGGGCATCGACTTGTAGGTCGGCTTTCTGATCCCGAGTGCTCACTCGCGCATAACCGATCTTCATCAAAAGTACTGTTTACTCGACTACGTTAGTAATAGTTGAACTTTGATTAAGCGTACCAGTTATTTGAACCGTAGCGCGGGGAGCTTAACGAACCGAGCCATTCCTCGATAGAGTTCGGCAAAACCTTCGTTTTGTCGAACCATTGCATCGCCCTTTGTGATTGGCGTATAAACACACAAACACCTATTAGCGGAGAACGCTATGAATACCATTCGCTGGAATGTCGCCGTCTCGGCCGACACCGACCAGTCGCTTCGGATGTTTCTGGCCAGCCAGGGCGGCGGCCGTAAGGGCGACCTGTCGCGCTTCATCGAAGAAGCGGTACGGGCACACATCCTGGAGCTGAGCGCTGAGCAGGCCAAGGCCGCTAACGCCCATCTGAGTGAGGCAGAATTGACCAACGCGGTTGACGAAGCGCTCGACTGGGCACGTAAGCGCTGATGCGGGTCGTGTTGGATACCAACATCCTGTTCAGCGCCCTGATCTCGCCACATGGCGCGCCCGATGCGATCTACCGTGCCTGGCGGGCGGCGCGTTTCGAGGTGGTGACCTCGCGGATGCAACTCGATGAAATTCGTCGAGCCAGCCGCTATCCCAAGCTTCAGGCCATCCTACAGCCCGCCAAGGTGGGCGCCATGATCAATAACCTGCAACGGGCTGTGGTACTGGAGCGCCTGACCATCGAGGTCGAAGCCGATGATCCGGATGACTCGTTTTTGCTGGCCATGGCCTTGGCGGGCGATGCGGACTACCTGGTAACCGGTGATCGCCGCGCCGGCCTGCTGCAACGCGGGCACATCGAACGCACGCGGATCGTCACGCCCGCCGTGTTCTGCGTCGAGGTGCTGTGATCAATGCCGGTCGGTTTTCTGACTCAAGAGCAACGCGACGGTTTTGGCCGCTATGTTGATTCGCCCAGCCGTGAAGAGCTGGAACGTTACTTCCACCTGAGCGATGAAGACCGTGAAGCCATCCAGGTGCTGCGGGGTAACCATAACCGTCTGGGTTATGCCGTTCTGCTGACCACCGTCCGCTTCGTTGGCGTTCTGCCGGACAAGCCCGCCGCCGTGCCGGTGGAAGTCCTGCAGGTGCTTTGCCGACAACTGGCGATTCCAGACCCCGACTGCCTCCAGCGCTATAGCGATCATCGCCGCTGGATACATGCCACCGATATTCAGAACCGCTTTGGCTATCGTCATTTCACCGATCCGGGCATCGGCTTTCGCTTGAGCCGCTGGCTGTATGCCCTCTGCTGGACGGGCACCGACCGGCCGGGAGTGCTGTTTGAGCGAGCCACCTCGTGGCTGTTCACACAGAAAGTCCTCCTGCCTGGTGTGTCTCAACTAGAGCGCTTTATCGCCCAGTTGCGCAGTCGGGTCGAAGAACGCCTCTGGTTTACGCTGGGCCGCAGCGTGACTGAGGAACAGCGATTGCAACTGCAAGACTTGCTGACGGTGGCCGAAGGCAACCGCAGCTCCCGGCTGAATCAATTGCGCTCCGGCCCGGTCATGGTCAGTGGCCCCGCGTTGATTCGGGCACTGCGCCGGCTCGATGACGTGCGCGGCATCGGCATCACCTTGCCGGCGGCGGCGCACATCCCTCCCAGCCGTATCGCCGCCCTGGCCCGCTTCGCCAACACGGCCAAGGTCACCGCGATTAATCGGCTGCCGGCGTCGCGGCGGATGGCGACACTGGTGGCCTTCGCACTCTGCCTGGAGGCGACTGCGCACGACGACGCACTGGAAGTCCTGGAGGCCTTGCTGCGCGACCTGTTCAGCAACGCGGAGAAGGCCGACAAGAAAGCCCGCATGCGCAGCCTGAAAGACCTGGATCGGTCGGCCGCGACGCTCGCCGCCGCGTGCAAGGTCGTGCTGGACAGCTCGATCAGCGATGACAACGTGCGCGCCCGGCTGTTCAACGACCTGCCGAGGACCACCCTGGAAAAGGCCCTGGAAGAGGTCAACGCGCTGATCCGCCCGGTAGATGACGTCTATTTTCTTGCATTGGAAGCGCGCTACCGCAGCGTGCGCCGCTTCCTGCCCGACCTGCTCAAGCACATCCGCTTCGGCTTCAGCCCGGCCGGCAAGGGCGTGGCGGCTAGTCTGGAGTGGCTGCAACTGAACCTGCCGCGCCGGAAGCCAGAGGATGACGCGCCGCAGGAGATCGTGGCCAAGGCTTGGCAGAAGCACATCACCCGCGAAGATGGCTCCCTCGACATGGGTGCCTATGTGTTCTGCACGCTCGATGCGCTGCGCACGGCCCTGCGCCGCCGCGATGTCTTCGTCTCGCCCAGTTGGCGCTATGCCGACCCGCGCCTTGGCCTGCTCGACGGTGCCGAATGGCTGGCGGCGCGACCGATCATCTGCCGGTCACTGGGCCTGACCATCGACGCCAAAACCACCCTGGACGCCTTGTCCGTCGAGCTGGATGCAACCTGGCTGGCAGTAGCCGCGCGCCTGCCCGACAACCCGGCGATTCAACTGAGCGAGAACACCGAGGGCAAGACCGAACTGTCGCTCGGGGCGCTGGACAAGCTGGACGAGCCCTGCTCGTTGCTGCAACTGCGGGCGGCCGTGTCTGACCTGATGCCGCGTGTCGATCTGCCGGAAATCCTCTTGGAAATCGCCGCCCGCACTGGCTTTTCCGAGGCCTTCACCCATGTCTCCGAACGCAATGCACGCGCCGACAACCTGGTCACCAGCCTCTGCGCGGTGCTGTTGGGCGGGGCCTGCAACACCGGCCTGGAGCCCTTGATCCGCACCGACAACCCGGCGCTGCGCCGTGACCGGCTGTCCTGGGTCAGCCAGAATTATATCCGCGACGACACCCTGTCAGCGGCTAACGCCATCCTGGTCGGAGCGCAAAGCCAACTGGAACTGGCCCAAGTCTGGGGTGGCGGCGAGGTCGCCTCCGCCGATGGCATGCGCTTCGTCGTACCGGTGCGCACCGTGCATGCCGGCCCCAATCCGAAGTATTTCGGCACCGGCCGGGGTGTCACCTGGTACAACCTGATTTCCGACCAATTCTCCGGCCTCAACGCCATCACCGTGCCCGGCACGCTGCGCGACAGCCTGGTGTTGCTGGCGGTCGTGCTGGAACAGCAGACCGAGTTGCAGCCGACGCAAATCATGACCGACACCGGGGCCTACAGCGATGTGGTGTTCGGGCTCTTCCGCCTACTTGGCTACCACTTCAGTCCGCGGCTGGCCGATGTCGGCGGTACCCGCTTCTGGCGCACGCGCCCGGACGCGGACTACGGCAAGCTCAACGGGCTGGCCCGCCAGTCGGTCAAACTCGACCTGATCGCCGAGCACTGGGACGACCTGCTGCGCCTGGCAGGCTCGCTCAAACTCGGCCGGGTGCCGGCGACTGGCATCATGCGCACGCTGCAAACGGGAGATAGACCCACCCGGCTGGCCCAGGCGCTGGCCGAATTCGGGCGGATCGAAAAGACTCTGCACACGTTGACCTATATCGACGACGAGTCCAAGCGCCGCGCCACCCTGACCCAGTTGAACCGAGGCGAAGGCCGGCACAGCCTGGCCCGCGCCGTGTTCCACGGCAAACGCGGCGAGCTCCGCCAGCGCTACCGCGAAGGCCAGGAAGACCAGCTCGGTGCTCTGGGCCTGGTGGTGAACATCATCGTGCTGTGGAACACCCTCTACATGACGGCGGCCGTGGAACGGCTCAAGCAGCACGGCTATCCAGTGCTGGAAGAGGATTTGGCCCGGCTATCGCCGCTGATCTACGAGCACATCAACATGCTCGGGCGGTATTCCTTTGCGGTACCGGAAGAAGTTGCGCGCGGCGAGCTGCGGCCACTGCGTAATCCAGACGACGACCTGTGATCCCCCTAAACGCTATGAGCAACACCCAAGCTGCTGCTGGATCGGCGGGCACTTCACCGAGCCGAACGAACAGAAAACGCAGCAATCCCCTGGGTTGGGGCGCAGCAGCGCCTTGCAGTTGCTGCACTCGTAATAGAACTGGCAGGCGTCCGTGGGCATGGTTTCCGGCTTGGCGAAGCCGCAGCGCGGGCAAGTCAGCACGGACTCAAGGACAATGGCGCTCATCGTGACCTCACTTCTGCACTGTGGAGGGGTATCCCGCGTTCGCGGTCGCCTCAGTCAGTGCCTCGGGCTGGGCCTTATCGGGATCGTAGGTGACGGTCGCCGTCTTCTGGTCGAAATTGACCTGGACGTCACTCACGCCGGACACCTTCTCCAGCGACTTCTTGACCGTGATCGGACAGAGTCCGCACGTCATGTTCTGCACGTCGAGCGTGACGGTTTTCGGGGGAGCCGCCAGCGCCACGAAGGGCAAGGCGAAAAGCACGGCGATCAGCAGTTTGCGCATGGTTAATCTCCTTCAGTAGAACAGCGGGGCGAGCCACGGCACGGCCAATAGGCCGAGCAGCAGCACGCTGACGATCCAGAACACGAGTCGCTGTCGCACGAGCGTGCGCGGATCGGCGCAGGGTGTACCTGGCGTACAAACCTGTGGCACCAGGTAGAGCTTGCGGAATGCCAATCCCAGGAACAGTAGAGTCAACCCGATGAAGAGGGGGCGTAGTGGCTCCATCATGGTCAGAGCGCCCACCCACGTACCGCCGACACCGAGTGCCAACAGCACCAGTGGCCCGACACAGCACACCGACGCACCGATGGCGGTCAGCGAACTCGCGACCAGCGAGCCTTTCCCGGTGAGTTGCATCCCCATTCCCATCTCCTGAGCCTGATTGCCTAGGTGCTATTCTAAACTCCGTACCAAAGTACGGAATCAAGGAGAAAGTGATGGCCACAGAGCTGACCATTGGCAAGCTGGCAGACGCCGCCGGGGTGAACGTCGAGACGATCCGCTACTACCAGCGACGCGGGCTGCTGGATGAACCAGCCAAACCCTTGGGTGGCCATCGGCGCTATCCGGTGGACATGGTGAAGCGACTGCGTTTCATCAAGCGGGCTCAGGCGCTGGGTTTCACGCTCTCGGAAGTCGGTGGACTGCTGACGCTGGATGAGTCGTGCGCCTGTGCCGAAACGCGAGCACGGGCTGCACGCAAGCTCGCGTTGATCGAGCAGAAGATGGCCGACTTGGTCGTCATGCAGCAACTGTTAGGCGAACTGGTGCAGCAATGTGATGCGGGAGACGGCGGAACGATCTGCCCGATCATCGAGGCACTGATCAGAGAGTAATGCCTGGCGGGTGAGCTGGAGATCGGAAAGCCCCTTTACGGTGGGATTCAGAGCTTACGTTGGTTTTTGGTTCCATTGCTCCCCAAACCCCTACATGAACCGTTTCCAGATCACACCCGAAGAGTGGGCGCTGGAAGCACTGTTCGGCGAATCATTCGCCCGCTACCGTGCACGAGTCCGCCGCTGGCTCTGAGCGTCGGCGGCGGTAGCGACTGGCGGGGCTTACTCGTCGCGGCAGCCTGCTGAAGGTGCCACGACCTAGCCTGATCTCCTCGTGGCGAGCTACTTTGGCCACATGCCGTTAGCATTTCTAAGGTCAAGGGCATAGCGCCAACGAGTGACGCACGCGAATTCGCTCCGTTGATATCGAGCTAACTGTCAGGTGACAGCGGTAAAAGCAAAGCAGGCTTATGCTTCGCTGCGATGATTGTCGGCCTGCCTGGTGTCGATACAAACACTGCCGTCTAGCTCCATTTCAAGTGTCGAGTGGCTGACTTTGAATTGCTCATGGAGTACTCGTTTTAAATCGGTCTTCACTCGTTCGATATCAGGCAGACTAGCCTTCTTTATGACAACGTGGGCTTCCAATGCAATTGTATGTTCCGCGATTTCCCAAACATGTACGTGGTGAACACTCTCAACATCGTCTACTTGCTCCATGACGTTGATTATATCGGCGATGGAAACTCCTTCTGGTGCGCCCTCCATCAACAAGTGAATGGTTTTAGGCAGCATGCTAAAGCCCTGCCAGAGCACGTAACCAGCAATCATCAATGTCACTACAGTATCCGTCCAGTACCAGCCGTACAAAAGAATCAATGTCCCGGCGACAACAACGCCGACGGAGGCTAGTGCATCCGATACATTATGCAGGAATGCCGCCTTTATATTCATGCTGTCCTTAGACATTGTGTAGGTGAGCAAGGCCGTGGCGATATCTACAATCAAGGCTATTCCCGCCACCACGACCACTGTCCAACCCTCAATAGGCTGAGGGGAATATAACCGACCTATAGCCTCGTAAATAAGGTAGAGACCGATGATAATCAACGAGACCAAGTTGATTAAGGCCGCTATGGTTTCACTGCGTCGGTAGCCGAAGGTTTTAAAAGCATCCGGCGGCCTGCGACCGATCTTACGCGCGATTAGCGCAATAACCAGTGATGCGGCATCGCTCAAATTATGTAGCGCGTCAGCTATAAGCGATAAGCTGCCAGAAAGTATTCCTCCAACAACTTGTGCCAGAGTTAACGCAGCATTAACGCCAATGGCAGCGATTAAACGCTTATCGCCTATGGCTTCGGTGTTATGGTTATGTTCGTGGGCCATTGGTTTTTACCGCTCCTAAAAAATAAAGTAAGACAAGGGTAGGAAAACCAAACGACCGCCCATAATAGCTAATTAGGCAATACTAGTGCCTATACCATCTGGCCTTCCAAACCACACTGACAAAAAACGCGACCACCCTCGAGCGAGTACGTGCGTTATCGTTATAAACTTGCCGATAACTGGCCGACCCTCTCAAACGATAAACGACGTTGCTCGCTAATGATATGGATTATGCGGTGCCATGCCGGCTACGAGGGCACGGCGACGCCAGAGGCGCATCGGGCCTGCGAGGTGATCCAGGAGCGGATTCGAGAGCACGTCGTCGCCACCAATGACATGCGGCTGTTCGGCCTGCTGCACCTGCTTGGGCAGGCGTCGCTGCGCATGGAGCAAGCGCTGTGGCCGGAAGAATATGCGCGGATGACCCGCGAGGTCGAGGAAGCTCTCCGAGAGGCCGACGACCCCAACGCCAAGTCGTACACCCACGAAGAAGTCATGCGGGCGATGCAGGAACTCATCGACCAAGCGCGAGACAAGCCATGTTGATCGGCTGACGGAAATTTCTGGGTTTCCGGCTTACAACCCCTTCTACGAAATCTGCGCCCTGTCAGAGCTGAAGAACGCGCTGCGCTCCGGCGACATCTGGGTCAAGGGCTCGCGGCAGTTCCGCGACTTCGACGACTACCTGCTGCCGGCAGAGAGGTTCGCCGCGCTCAAGCATGCGCAGGCTCTGCCCCTGGCGATCAACCCGAACAGCAACCAGTACCTGGAAGAGCGCTTGCAGCTGCTGGACGAGCAGCTGGCCACCGTCACCCGCCTGGCCAAGGACAACGAGCTGCCCGATGCCATCCTCACCGAGTCAGGGCTGAAGATCACCCCACTGGATTCCGCGGTGCCCAATACCGCGCAGGCGCTGATCGACCAGACCAGCCAGTTGCTGCCGCGCATCAAGATCACCGAACTGCTGATGGACGTGGACGACTGGACGGGCTTCAGCCGCCACTTCACCCACCTGAAGGACGGTGCCGAGGCCAAAGACCGGACATTGCTGCTGTCAGCGATCCTGGGCGATGCGATCAACCTCGGGCTGACCAAGATGGCCGAGTCGAGCCCCGGCCTGACCTACGCCAAGCTGTCCTGGCTGCAAGCCTGGCACATCCGAGACGAAACCTACTCGGCGGCCCTAGCCGAGCTGGTCAACCACCAGTACCGTCATACCTTCGCCGCTCACTGGGGCGACGGCACGACCTCTTCTTCCGATGGCCAGCGCTTCCGGGCGGGCGGTCGGGGCGAAAGCACCGGGCACGTCAACCCGAAGTACGGCAGCGAGCCGGGGCGGCTGTTCTACACCCATATCTCCGACCAGTACGCACCGTTCAGCACCCGCGTGGTGAATGTCGGCGTGCGCGATTCCACCTATGTGCTCGACGGCTTGCTGTACCACGAGTCCGACCTACGGATTGAGGAGCACTACACCGACACGGCTGGCTTCACCGATCACGTCTTCGCCTTGATGCACCTGCTGGGCTTCCGCTTCGCACCGCGCATCCGCGACCTCGGCGAAACCAAGCTGTATGTTCCGAATAGCGTCCAGGACTACCCGACATTGCGCCCAATGGTTGGCGGTACCCTGAACATCAAGCATGTCCGCGCCCACTGGGACGACATCCTGCGCCTGGCCAGCTCGATCAAGCAGGGCACCGTCACTGCCTCGCTGATGCTGCGCAAGCTCGGCAGCTACCCGCGCCAGAACGGTCTGGCCGTGGCCTTGCGCGAACTGGGCCGGATTGAGCGCACACTGTTCATCCTCGACTGGCTGCAAAGCGTAGAGCTACGTCGCCGCGTGCATGCCGGACTGAACAAGGGCGAGGCGCGCAACTCCCTGGCCAGGGCGGTGTTCTTCAACCGCCTCGGCGAAATCAGGGATCGGAGCTTCGAGCAGCAGCGCTACCGGGCCAGCGGTCTCAACCTGGTGACGGCCGCCATCGTGCTGTGGAACACGGTGTACTTGGAACGCGCCACCCAGGCGATGGGCGAAGCGGGGAAGTCGGTGGATGGCGAGCTGCTGCAGTACCTGTCGCCGCTGGGGTGGGAGCACATCAACCTGACCGGCGATTATGTCTGGCGGCAGAGCCGCAGGCTGGAGGACGGGAAGTTTCGGCCGCTAAGGCTGCCCGGAAAACCTTAGCGTACGATTTTTTCCGTTTTCTCTATTCGCCCCACTGAGGAGCCATGAAAACCCGAGGCCAGCATGGAAAAGCGATACACCATCCAAATCCAGTACCAGGATCAAACGAAGAAACCGTATACGGCTGACTTTCAGACCAAGCCTGAATTCGCTAAAGGATGGAAATCAGTGCTCGAAACGGCTCACGCGGGCGCTGACATCACCTGCATGTGCTTCGGCCGTGGCGATAAAAAACTCTATGTACGGCACCTCGGCGGCGCAGATAGTTACTGTCTGGCCCGATACCCCAACTCCGGCCCGCAGCACGCGAATGACTGTATCTATTATGCGCCGGACCCATCGAAGTCCGGGCTGCAGGGTTACGCAGAAGGGGTCGTGACCGAGATTGAGGACGGCGGCCTGCGTATTCGGCTGGGCATTGGACTGAGGAAAAAAGATCCGCTCGAATCAGCCGCGGCTACTGCGCAGGTTTCGAGCGGGACCAGCACGCGCCGGCCGGCGATGACTCTTCTCGGTCTGCTACACCTGCTGTGGTCTGAGGCCAGCCTCAACACCTGGTACCCGCGCATGAAGGGCAAGCGCCGGCTCGGTCTTGTTCATGCCAAGCTCCAAGAGACAGCTGCCTCGATTCTCGCCAGTGGATCACGTCTAAGTGATTTTCTCCTGGTCGCGGCGACTGAACGTGACAAGGCGCAGGCCGAAGCGAACGAGGCCAAGACAGCTGAAGCGATTCGGTTGGAAAGACGCCTGGTTGTCATCGCCCCATTAGCCAAGCACTCCAAGGAAGCGGAAGGTGGCATAGGTCGACTGACAATCTCCGGCTTCGCCGGCATCCCTCTGTTGACGCTGAGTAAGTCCCTCTGGGCAGGAGCATGCAGGAGCTTCCCAGTCGAAATTGCCGCCTGGAAAGCCGGTGGCCGGGTAATAGCAATCGCGATAACCGACACGCCTGGGGCGGGTAAAGCCAACGTCATGCGGCTGGCCCTGATGGCCGTGAGCGAGCGGTGGATTCCAGTTGCATCATCCTTTGAGGCCGACATCGAGCAGCTGCTGAGCGATGAAGGCCGTAGCTATTGGAAGCCACTTCGATTCGATGCGTCGGAGGATGAGGTATTCCCTGATTTCTGGTTGCTCGATACCGGCGAGCGCGAGACGCCAATGGAGGTTTTCGGCCGGAGCGATCCAGCCTACCTGCAGCGCAAAAACAACAAGATTCGGCACTACAACAGAGAGTTTGGAGCGACTGGTTGGTGGTCGTGGGATGCGGCTGCAGATCCCAAGGGGGTCAGCAGGCCAGCGTTGCCTAAGCGCACTTAGCGCTGATCGATCGCCATTCTGGTTGGGTGGTTCGGCTTGCTATCCGAACCATCTGACAAACGGACGCAAGCCTTCTATTTAGGGCATTACAGGGCGATTTCAGATTTTTGACGGACCTATGACGCCTTATTATTGACTTCGCAGCTCAAGTACATATTCTCAGGACGATTTTGATCAGGGAGCAAGGCTGGATCATGCGGAAATTTATCATCCACCCTATCGCGAGAAGCGGCAGGGCAGACCTTGCCAAGCAGGTTGCAAGCGTGCGGGCAATGCTCGTATTGACAGAGGGTCGTGGGGTCGTCGTGTTGCGTGGCAACGAGGGCTTGAACGTCGAGGATCTAAGTCCTTCAATCCTAAGAAGCATTTCTCCAACGCTCAATACTTGCTGCACCGCAGAGCGCCGGTTGCTCTGGATGTACAAAGGTGGAAGCGCCGATTGGAAGATCAAGCTCCACCAACGCAAATGGCCAGGCCTACTGGGAGACAGAAACAAGTTACTTCAGATGGGTAGCCGGTATTTGCGCACGGACCTATTGCAGGACGAAGATGTTCAGGGCTTCCTGGGCCAGCAAACCATCCACATTGCAAGCCTCGAATCGGCCCCGACTTACAACCAGAGGAGCGTAGACCTGCGGCGCTTTGCGGCCCTGACATCGCGCATGCGGTCAAGGATGGGTGTCGAGTGCTGACTTGATTTTGTGCCGTATGTCGGGCAATATTTAAAGTTGGCACGGACTTCGCATAATATAGATTATGTTAAGTCAAGTCATTGATTTAATTGAAGTTTATCCGAACATATCCTGAGTGCGTGGCTCATCCTGGTACTCGACCGAGCTGGCTTCCTCCTCCAGATCCTCCTCAGCCATCGCATCTTCCAAAGCATCCTGTAGGCTCTTTGGCCAGCCGTCATTGCGCAGGAGCTGCAGGTCATCGGCATCTGTGAAAGTCAGCCGCAGGGCCGTGACCGCTTTGCCTTCCTTGATAAAGTCCACGTTGACGTTCAAGCCAGCCTTTTGCCGAAGCTCTTCGACGGCCGGGTCAATTACGCGCTGCCGCAGGTTGTTGAAGCGCTGGTAAGACTCGCCCAGGGCTAAACGCTCTCGCAATTCGTCTAGGCGCATGTAGACCCAACCCGTGCTCTTGAACTGCATAAGCATCTCGAACAGCCGGAAGCTGTGAGCCGAATCCAGGCGTGCAACACGCCACAAGTCGTAACTTGTCACATGGCTATGAAGTCGAGATAGGTAGGGCCTAACGCTATCGGAAAACACCAGTTCTACCCTGCCCTCGCCTTTTACGTATTCGCACTCCTGAACCCAGCGGATTTCTCGAATCCCCATGTTCTTACCTGAGCCACGGATCGAGGTGATCTTGGAGTTGAACAGCATTTTGGCCGCGTCCTGCATTTGCTCGTATGCCTGGCCTGGCGTGATGCCGTAGATGTGGGCGTAATCGACAGCCATCACCGAACTGGCCTTAGGCATCGGTTTTCGGGGGTCGATTTGAGCAATAGCAGCTAGGATCAGGCGTTGCTCGGCCAGCGTGAGGCGATACGATGCGGACACCAGGTCGTTGTGCTTGGTGACCTTAACGCTCGACTCTGTTTCAGTAATTTCTGGCGCGTCCATTAGCAAAGATCCTGATTAAGGCAGGAGTGAGACTATCCGAACACGGCTCGTCATACAACTACGCGCACAATGCTCTGTAGTCGATAAAAATGGGGGGCAAGCTGCACACAATCAGCTCAGCTGCCGCAGCATTGACACGGAATTTGTAGCAATTTGCGCTACGAGGCGGGGACACGGAATTTGTAGTCGATGCCCCTGATCAACCCGGAATCTGTAGCAGTTGGGTTGACCCGGACCGCTCCCTCTCCCCTCTCTAAATCTAGCTTTCGGGCAACCAATGGCCGGAATTTGTAGTTTTATGGGGCCTAAACTAGGACACGGAATTTGTAGTCGATGCCGCTGCTCAACCCGGAATCTGTAGCAGTAGCAAAATCGGCTTAGTCGGAATCTGTAGTCGTAAGCGGATCTGAGAACACGGAATTTGTAGCAGATGGCAGAAATCGTGGCCTACCGGCGCTGCGGGAGCCAATAAATTAGTTTTCCTTTATAGATCAATGGCTTATATGATTAATCAGAGGTGAATTATTAATCTGGATGCCATGTGTCCAGATAACGCAGCACAAGCGCTGGAGAGCATGGTAGGCCCGGAATTTGTAGCTTTACCAAGATCGGGAACGCACAGAGTCGAAACATGACGACCGCTCCATGCCACAGCCCAGTGCAAGATCACCCGTTTTCCAACAAGATGACGACTTTTGCCGGCAAAAACCCAGTAAAAAAGCTAATATTGGGAGCACGATGCAGCTCATTTTCATCACACGGAATCTGTAGTCGTATAGCCTGCAAACAGGGCCTGTGGATAACAGGCGGAATCTGTAGCAGCAAGCACGGAATCTGTAGTCGTGGGACACGGAATCCGTAGTCGTCAAAGTCGGAATCTGTAGCACGCAACACGGAATCTGTAGTCATTGCTCCTCTGTAGCCTTAGTGCCACGCGGCTTCCAGCTCTCTAAAAACAAGTTAAAAACAAGATAAAAACAAGTTAAAAAGATTTAAAAGGGAAAAGCTTTCAAATTTCTCTCGAATCAAGAGCGAAAAGCCAGATCAAAAACAAACCGCTAATGGCGCGTTGGTAAGACTGAGTGAGCCCTCGAAGCCGGATCTTGGGATATCCAAACTTCGTGAGAACCTGCTAGCAAGTCCCAACCAGGAGCAGGCATGAACACCCTTCGCCAACCGACCCAAGGCCACATATGCAGCATCGTCGACATGGCCCGCAGAGGCGAGCTGCTACAGCTGCACAGGATCAACCTCACCGGAGCTGATGAAGAAGATTCCGAGAAGATGCGAACAGAGATCATCGCATCAGCGATATCAGCAGCAGGCAATCTTGGATTCCCTATTTTCGTGATCGAGTACCACGACGATGACGACATAGCCATTAACCACCTGCTCAACCTTTTCGAGGCAATGCGGTCGAGCGGCAAAGCAACTACTGACCAGGTAGCGAACTGGAGACGGCAGTTGATCGTGGCAGTCAAATAGCACTACCCTTCCCCGCATTACAAAATTCTCATTGGTAGTTTTTACCGTTAGCCACCCCGCCACCCTGCGGGGTTTTTTTTGGCCTGAAAAAGCGCAAACGCCAGGCGCACACAGGATGACGACAGGTCTTGCAGCAGTAGCTTTAGGGCGAAGCACTGGAGCACCAAATAGGCACCAGATGACGACAGGGGCTTATCAAGCCCCCTGCCCTATCACCAGAACTACACAGGATGACGGCGAATCGCGACGGCTGGCGTGGTTATGCTGACGCTCGCCTTGATAGGTCACTTGAGCCTTCAGCTCACTGTGAACATAGAAAATTCGCCTTATCGCTAATCTGTAGCCAAACCATCCAGATAGAGACCCAAACTGCATTTTCAGGCAGCGAAAATGGCTCCAATTTCACTAGGAGCCATCATGGACCAGAAAAAAACCATCAATTTGGCCAACCACAAATTCACCAGCCCGCTGGCAACTCGGCGACTCGTAATAGGTGAATCCTGGCTCGAAGACGCTAAGCGCAACCTTGCACTGACTAGCTCGTTTGGCATGTCGTTCACGAATGGTCCGATCTTCCAAGTACCTCGGATGATGGTTGACCTTCCTGGAGTGTTGACCGCTGAAGTAGCGTTCAACCGCTTCAACATGCTCGATGTCTTGGTCGCTAAGGTTCAAGAAGAGGCCTACTTGGAAATCGTTACCCAGATGATGGCAACGCTTGAGCCCCACGCCAGAGTCGAGCCTGATGGAATTACGTTCGACCTGGGCAGTCTCCAGGTTTGTGCTGAACCACAGGGGTATGGTCGATCTCCCTGCCTGACCTACATGACATCCTCGTTCGCCATAGCTCGTGCAAAAGCCCGACACGACGATCAGGTCAGCGAAAGCGTGGCCTGAGACGAATGAATTTCATAAGACGCCCGAAAGGGCGTTTTTTGTTGGGGAATGTTTTGCTATCGAAAATCGATGAAAACATGACCCGAGCTTGCGTTATCAGAGTAGTGAGGTAGAGTTGGCAGGTAAAACAACGCATCGGAGATGCTATGGATTTCGATACCCTGCCTTATGCTGACTTTGATCAGATTTTCTACGCGCCTCAGTTCGCAGCTGATTGCCTCGGCATAACCACGAAAGCGCTTCGTTCTTTCGAGGACGAGCCTGGCATGGAAGTTCGTCGGATCAACAGGGGCTCAGTTCCCGCTCGTGTCTACACTCCGGCCGACCTCTTCAAGATCGCCTCGATTCGACGCAGCAAGGGACTGACGAAAACCCTCCAGCGACCCCTGACCATATCGACCTTCGTTCAGAAAGGCGGTACCGCTAAGACCACGACTTCAGTGAACCTTGCCATGTACCTTGGGTTCATGGGGCTCAAGGTTCTACTGATCGACAACGATCCTCAGGGTGATGCAACGTCGATGCTTGGCTACGATCCGGACCTGACTCCAGAGGAGCTGGTGGATCTGGGTATTCCGGCTGACCGCGCGGTGAATGGAAGCCTCGGCAACATCATCGCCACTTCGTCCCTGTTCGCCCCGAAGGGGTTGGCCGATGTGATCAAGAAACCCTTTGGTGAGTACGGCCCACATCTGCTGCCCGCTGAAGGCCTTTTGGAGGACATGGAGGTTGCCATCAACGCCTCTGCCAATCAGGATTTCCGCTACGCACTCTTCATAAGTAAAGGTCGTAAGCGCGAGCTCCCGCAAGCTGACCTCAGTGGCTATGACGTGATTCTTTTCGACAATGCCCCAAGCGGCTCGCTGATGACTCGCAACAGCATGGTCGCAAGTGACATGATCCTGTGCCCTATCCGGATGGATAAATTCTCCTGCCGCGCCCTCGCCCGCCTGGGCAATAAGCTGCAGAGTTTTGCTGAGGAGTACCAGCGCTCCCCTGATGTCGCTGCTATCCCCACTATGTTCATCAAGAACAGGCCTCGCGCAATGGCTCACTTGGCGGCTCTTTCCCAGATGTTTCCTGGCAAGGTAACCGAGGGGAAACTTTATTTCTCCGAGGACTATTCGAAGGCCCTTGAATCAGGTCTTCCTGTACTGGGCTGGAAGGGTGCTTCAGATAATTCTGCCGGTGCAATGCGCAGTGTTTTCGGGGAGATCCTGGAGCGCCTTGTGCAGATGTGAAGAGGTGGTCCAGCATGGACCACCCTACCCTGGTCCATCATGGACCACTTTGTTTAAGGGATTCGATATGCCAAAAGAAAGCCGGAGATTGGGAGTAGATCGGCCAACAGCACCGTTGGTATTTCAGGGTGTAGTTGCCCCTGCTGAATTCCCCAAGGCCAAGCTCGATGTATCGCTCGACTCCATACTGGAGCAGCAAAATAGCCATGCTAATGCGCAGACGCTTGAGGCTGAGCAGCCTGCTGTTGCAGGCAACCCTGAGTTCATGGATGTGCCGGTCGACCTGATCGACCCCTCTCCTTTCCAGCCGCGTCTGGATATCACCGATGACGAACTTCAATTGCTGGCGAATTCGATATCGGTGGCACGTCGTGTCAACCGGCCTATTTCTCTGCGCCTCAAGCCTAACGGCCGATTCGAGCTGATTGGGGGCGAACGCCGTTGGCGCTCCGTGAAGCTCCTTGGCTGGGAAACGATCATTTCGCGGATTCTCGATGTCGATGATGCCGAGGCTCAAGTGCTTGCCCTGGCCGACAACGAAGGACAAGAGGGGCTTACCGACTACGAACGGGGTCGTGCCTACAAACAGATCCTGGATCGCGGTGAGGTCACTTCGATTCGCCACCTGGCAAGCCGTGTTGGCGTAAGCCACCAGTCAGTTATGCGGTGCTTAAACCTCACTAAGTTGCCGCAAGATTGCCTTGATTATCTGACTCTGCACCCTCGCCTCTTAGGCAGCACTCTCGCCTCTGAATACGCTGCAGCCGGCGATAAACACCCAGATCTTGTACTTGAAGCTCTACAGAAGATCGATCAGGAAGGGATATCTCAAGAACAGGGTCTGCGCTGGATTAACCAGGTGCTCAAGGATCGAGAAAAGCCAATTCTGCCAAGTGCTTCAAAAGAGAAGACTGTTAAGTTTGCTGGTGGTCTGGAGGGATCTCTTGTTGTCAGTAAGTCTGGAATCCGGATCAAGGTCCCAAAGGGTGTTGATATGGAGAAAGTCGAACGCGCGATTCTTGATGCGTTAATGACCGAATAGATTCCGCTCTATCCAGTGGTCCAGCATGGGCCACCGCCCACCTCTTACTATCCGTGGTCCATACTGGACCACCCTCCCCTCGATTTGAATGGTCCATGCTGGACCACGCAAAAAATCGACCTCTCGCAAATTTGCGTAAAAAAAAACAGACAAAATGTACTGTTTTCTGGGGCCAATTTCTGTGAAAGTCTGTCAATAGATATATTATTGAAATGCCGAAAGCATAAGCTGAAGGCAAATTCTGACCGCACAGTTGCAGGCGGCAGCTACGAGCTTCTAACACCCGCGAGACATAGATCCATCATGAAAAAATCAGCGCAAGTCGTTGGGCGTCATCCGGCATGGGTCAACCCACCTGAGCCAGGCCAAGATTTACGCGATCTGGAATGGGGGGTTGTCGAAGTCATGTCCGATAAAACACTCCGTTTTACCAATGAGAAACCAGACCCAGAAGCTCTCGAAAAACTGATCGATGAGCTAGAGGATTTGATTTGAGCTCCATGCTCGAATGACTGAAATCTGTTAGTAATCCATCCAGATTCCGCCTCCTAGAGAGGCGGCTGTCATCTACCGTTCCAGTGAATCTTTAACTGGAGCGTGTCATGTCCACACAGCAGCTCGAATACCACGAACTGTCATCCCTATTCCCTCTCATTACCGGCGACGACTTTGCTCTGATGGCTAAAGACATCGAGGCAAGCGGTCAGCGAGAGCCCATTATTCTGTACAGCGGCAAGATTCTTGATGGACGCAATCGCTATCGGGCTTGCAGAGAGCTAGATATAGAGCCGCAGACAACTGTATACACGGGCGATGATCCGCTCGGCCTCGTGCTCAGTCTTAACATGCACCGCCGACAGTTGACAGTTGCCCAGCGCGCGATAGTCGCAGCCGAAATGATTCGCCGTAAGAGAGAGATTGAGACCGGGGAACCGGGCGCAGAAGAAGATGCCGGCCGAACCGACACTCCACTCCCTGGTGTCGAAGATGCGGCAAAAGCCCTCGGCATCAGCCCGCGATCTGTATCTGCAGCGCTGCGTGTGTTCAAGGATGGAACCGAGGAGTTATGCGAGGCGGTTAAACGCGGCGATATTCGCGTCTCAGCAGCAGAGCAAGTGACGAAGCTCGACCAGGATCAGCAACGCGCTCTTTGTGAGCGTGGCCCGCGCGCGATAGCAAAGGCTGCACGAGAGTTACGAGAGGCAGCCAAGAACAAAGCGAAGCCATCGGTACCCACTGCTGAGGTCGTCAAAGAGCCGGAGCCTTTGAATCTGGTCGAACCAGAGAAGTCCGCCCAGATAAACACCCCAATAGAGCCCCTGGAACGCAAGCCATCAGCCCAACGGATGTTCGAGCTTTCTGAGGAAGGGATGATGGGGGGCTGGGACGCGGAATCTGTAGCAGAAGAAATCCTATGCGATCTGGAAGACGGGCTCGACACTCAAGCACTGCTATTTGCTGTTGAGGTGGCGCTCAAACTCAAAGAACGCTTGGCGCTTCGTCAGCACCGCCGATAAGGGGTTGGGATTCCTGGAAGTCATGTTTGCATGTCCATAACGACAAACAGATCCAGGAGATCACCTCATGCAGCACAACATGAATAAAAGTGAACTGGCACTCGACCTCACCCAAGATCGTGGCCATGAAACTACTAACGATTCTGACGGTTCGCCCTTGGTCGAAACCAACACGGAATTTGTAGCATTACAAGGCAGCAAGCCCTCTTCGGGCAGCAACCCTCCGGCAGGGAAGGGTGCCGAGGTTGCCGTGGCTCAAGAGGATAAAGCCAAGAAGCAACCTGAGTCGTTCGCTGTGCTGCAGTCGGGGAAGGCAGCAGTAAAGCTGTATGAAAGCCTCATCGGTTTCGACAAGAATGCAGAGACCCAGCGAGCGACCCTCCGCGAGCTGCTGAACAAGCAGTCCAAAGCAATGGAAAACAAGATGCTCGGTATCAAGCCAGCCGAGGGTGAAGACTTCGACAGCATCTCGAAGCGGCTGCGCAAAGAAAACAACCGGATGGATGCGATGCTCGATGGAAAAGACTCCCTGGTGACATCCACGCGCAAGGCTATTGATGCAGCCATTGAAGCGCTGAACCAAATGAAAACAAGAATCATTAAAATGGAGGAGGAGGCTTAGCCTTCCTGAACACTATGAAAACACTGAAGGGATACGCCTTCTACCCGCTGTGTGGCTGCACAGGGTTCATGGCAGGATATTCGCTCCTGGTCGCGGCAGGTGTGGTGTGATGAGTCGAGCACTTCTCATGGCGCTATTTGCCCTTCCTTTGCTGGCACAGGCAGCCATGTTCGACGCGACCGTTGTGGCGGTGTCGGACGGGGATACCATCACGGTGACCGTGCCGAAGCCGTGCGAGCCAGGAGAGAGCTGTTTTAAGGGCAAGAAGGCCTACCGGGTACGCCTGGCAGAGATCGACGCACCTGAGCGAAAACAGCCCTATGGGATTGAGGCTCGTGATGCTCTGAGAGGAGCAGTGCTGGGACAGAGTGTGCAGGTTGATGATCAAGGTCAACGGAGCTATTCGAGGATTGTGGCTCATGTCTATATGGGCGACATCTGGCTTAACCGCGCTATGGTAGTTGACGGCTATGCCTGGGTTGATCCCCGTTACTCTAAATCGCCGGAGCTGGTGAAGCTCGTAAAGAAAGCAAAGGCAGACCAAGTGGGTTTATGGCAACTTCCAGACGAACAAATTGTTCCACCTTGGGATTGGCGTAAATCGAAAATGCGTTGATGCTTGAATTAATAGGCCACTTGCCTACCGTTATTTCAGGAAAAATTATCTGTTAAGGAGTTTGCATGTCGCTTTTGAATCAATACCGCGAAACCGAGCTGGCCTTGGCCGAACTGCAAGATCGACTGAAAAAGCTCAGCTCGGATGATCGACTGAAGGCCGAAATCGAGTTCGAGAATAAGTTGCGCGCGCTGATGGCTGAGTATGGAAAATCGCTCCCGAACGTGGTCGCTATTCTTGACCCGCAAAGCGTCAAGAAGGCTGTGGCAGAGCCTGCGAAACGCCGTGAGCGCCAGGTTAAGGTCTACAAGAACCCCAATAACGGGGAGGTTGTTGAAACCAAGGGCGGCAACAACAAAATCCTGAAAGCATGGAAAGCTGAACACGGTGCTGCTGTTGTAGATGGTTGGTTGCAAGCGTAACTAACCTGGAGGGTTAATCATGGCTCAACTGCTATGGCGTGAACCTTGGTGGGCCAAGCGCCCACAACCTGGACAAAGTGACCTCGATGTCGAGTGGGGTTATCTGGAGCGCTACGATGATGGACAGTTTGTGTTTAACCCTTCACAACCAACTCTGCAGGAAATCAAGAACCGCAAGAGTTGTCGATTACCGATAACTGAGGAAAAGACCGGCGCATAGCCGGTTTTTTTATTTGGGTTTCCCAATAGTGGTCGTAAGTTGGTTCTGAGTTAATCCAGAGACGAGCGCTATGTCAGAGTCATCCGCAGGCCAGCTTACGCTGCGCGATATCAACGCCAAGCTGCAGGGCGCTGGGTTGGATATTCTTCGCCCTGAGCAGATCAAGTCCATCGGTGCGTACACCACCCGTGAAAGGTTCGTGCAGGCCCTTGAGGTGGTACCGGCCAATACCAGCGCCGTTCAGTTCCTGCGAAACATCATCACGCGCATAACAGCACCCAACCAAGAAAGTGCTGCAGATGAGTCAGCATCAGTGCGTGAGGTACAGGATGAGACCGCCAAGCCGATCCAGGGCCAGCGTCCACAGGACAGGGCCTCATTCCATGTCTACGGCGGTAAGGCGGCACTGTGCTTTGAGGCTGACCTCACCCGCAACGAAGTGCATACCATCGCGCTCGATGCTGCGACCGCGACCGGCCCCAAGCAGTACAACTGGGGGAAAAAAGTTCGCCTTCAACTGACCCGCAGCGAGCTTCCCATCGTCACCGCTGTGCTGCTGGGCGTGATGAAGCGGTGCGAGTTCAAGAATCACGGCCAGGACAACAGCAAGGGCTTCTCGATGGAGCGGCAGGACGGCGGCAAGGTCTTCATCAAAGTGTTTGCCAAGGAAGAAGGCGTCAAAGCTGTTCCTGTTGAGGCCCCTGACGTGTTCTTTGTAACCTCGCTATTTCTGCGCCAGTTGCAGGCCAACACCCCTTGGATGGATGCAGCCGGCGTTGTTGCGTTGATCCGCGCTACGCAAGGCCCTTCTTCTTCAGGCGCGTAATCACTGCAACTACTTAGTGTTATTTCAATAGTTCGAGGAAGACGGCTATTGATAGACTGGGAAAATTTAGCGCCTGATATCTGCGCTAGCAGTATTCAAAAGGAATTCGTAATGTCCGGCCTTTCCGCACTGCTCAACACTTACCGCTCCACCTCTGTCACTGAACGCGAAAAGGGCACTTACTTCGAAGAGTTGATCTGCGCCTATCTGCGCAACGAAGCCACCTACCGAGACCTCTACGACAAGGTTTGGATGTACGGCGACTGGGCGAAAGAGCAGGGGCTGGACGGTCGCGACACTGGCATTGACCTGGTGGCGCGCACTCAGGGCACGGGCGAGTACCACGCCATCCAGTGCAAGCTGTACGCCGAGGATTACCGCGTCCAGAAAAAGGACATCGACAGCTTCTTCACAGCCTCTGGTAAGGCACCGTTCTCGTACCGCATCATTGTCACCACGACCAACAACTGGAGTGAGCACGCCGAGGATGCCCTGCAGGGCCAGCAGCCCCCTGTCAGCAAGATCGACCTGCAAGCCCTGGAAGAAAGCCAGATCGACTGGGCCAAGTACCAGCCCAATCAAGCTGTTGCCCTCAAGGCGCGCAAGCAGCTGCGCGATCACCAGCAGACCGCATTGAACGCCACCGCTGCAGGCCTCAAAGATGCCGAGCGCGGCAAGTTGATTATGGCTTGCGGTACGGGCAAGACCTTCACCAGCTTGAAGATCGCCGAGCGCTTGGCCGGCAAGGGTAAGCGTGTCCTGTTCCTGGTTCCCAGCCTTTCGCTGCTGTCACAGACCCTCACCGAATGGACACAGGAAAGCGAAAACCCACTGCATAGCTTCGCCGTGTGCTCCGACAGCGACGTAGGCAAGAAGCGCAAGGCTGACGAGGATACCGTTCAGGTGTTCACCCACGAACTGCGCTACCCGGCCACCACCAAGGCGGATCGCCTGGCAGCGGAAATGCTCAAGCGCCACGATGCCGAGCACATGAGCGTGGTGTTCTCCACCTATCACTCCATCGACGTGATCAGCCGCGCCCAGCATGACTATGACCTGGCAGCGTTCGACCTGGTGATTTGCGATGAGGCGCACCGCACAACCGGCGCGACCTTTGACGATGATGATGAAAGCACTTTCGTGCGCATCCATGATGCCGACTACATCCGCGCCGCCAAACGCCTTTACATGACGGCCACGCCGCGCATCTATGGCGACAACGCCAAGATCAAGGCCGAGTCCGGTGAAGTCACCCTGTGCTCGATGGATGACGAGGCGCTGTATGGCAAAGAGTTGTTCGTCATCAACTTCTCCGAGGCCGTTCAGCGCGGCCTGCTCACCGACTACAAGGTACTGGTACTCACGGTTGAAGAGAGCGTCATTAACCGCCGTCTCCAGGAGCTGCTGAAGGACGAAGACAACCAGCTCAAGGTAGACGACGCAGCCAAGATCGTTGGCTGCTGGAAGGCGCTGGCCAAGCAGGGGCTTGCCGAAAACCTGGTGGGTGATGATCAGCCCATGAAGCGTGCTGTCGCCTTCTGCCAGGTTATCTCTCCCAATTACAAGGGCACCAAGCACAAAGTCAGCTCGATCAACATCGCCAGCATGTTCCAGTCGGTGGTTGAGGCTTACCAGGAGTCCGAAAACATCGACGAAGCCTCGCGCATTATCTGCGAGGCCGAGCACGTTGATGGCGGCATGAATGCCAGCCAGAAGGAAGCCAAGCTCAAGTGGCTTAAAGACGAGCCGCCCGCCAACACATGCCGCATCCTCAGCAACGTGCGCTGCCTGTCTGAGGGCGTGGATGTGCCGGCGCTCGACGCCGTGCTATTCCTCACCCCGCGTAACTCCCAGGTGGACGTAGTGCAATCGGTTGGCCGCGTGATGCGAAACGCTCTGGGCAAGAAGCGCGGTTATGTCGTACTGCCCGTGGTCATCCCTGCCGGCATGGAGCCTCATGAAGCGCTTAACGATAACCAGACCTACAAGGTTGTCTGGCAGGTACTCCAGGCGCTGCGCTCGCACGATGACAGCTTCGATGCCATGGTCAACAAGCTCGACCTGATTGGCTCCGACCCGCGCAAGATGGAAGTCATCGCCATCACCGACAAGGCCGACAAGAAGGCGAAGAAAGCCACCAGTACGAGCAACGGCCAGGCCGGCAAAGGCCAATACGGCATCGGCGAGAAGCGTCCACGGCACGATGCCGAAGGCCAGATGACTCAGCAGGCCGAGCTGACCTACGAAGTGGGTGAAATCGAAAAAGCCATCTACGCCAAGATCGTCGAGAAGTGCGGCAACCGCCACCACTGGGAAGACTGGGCCAACGACATCGCCAAGATCGCCCGCACCCACATCGACCGCATTCAGGCCATTCTGGAGAACCCGGCCAACACCCAGGAAAAGGCCGCCTTCAACGCCTTCGCCGCCGAGCTGCGCGACGATCTCAATGACAGCATCAGCGATGGCGAGATTGTCGAAATGCTCGCCCAGCACCTGGTAACTAAACCGGTGTTCGATGCGCTGTTCGACGAATACAGCTTCGCCAGCCACAACCCCATGTCCAAGGCCATGCAAGGCGTGCTGGACGCCCTCCATGAGCACCACTTGGCCAAGGAAGCGGACACCCTGGATAAGTTCTATGCCAGCGTGCGTCAACGCGCTGCCGGCATCAACAACGCCCAGGGCAAACAGAAGATCATCGTCGAGCTGTACGACAAGTTCTTCCGCAATGCCTTCCCCAAGATGACCGAGCGCCTAGGTATCGTTTACACCCCTGTAGAGGTCGTGGACTTCATTCTCCACAGCGTCAACCACCTACTGCAGCAGGAGTTCGGCCAGACCCTGGGCAGCAAGGGCGTCCACATCATCGACCCGTTCACCGGCACTGGCACCTTTATCACGCGCCTGATCCAGTCGGGCCTGATCAAGCCGGAAGAGCTGCCGCACAAGTACAAGCACGAGATTCACGCCAACGAGCTGGTACTGCTGGCCTACTACATCGCTGCGATCAACATCGAAGCGGCTTACCACGGCGAAGTGATCGACGAGTACACACCGTTTGAAGGCATCTGCCTGACCGACACCTTCCAGATGTATGAGAAAGACGATTTGGTAAGCGCTCTACTGGAGGACAACAGTGCCCGGCGTAAGCGACAGAAGGATTTGGATATACGGGTGATTGTGGGTAATCCACCGTATTCGGCGAAGCAGGATAGCGGTAATGACAACAATGCTAACTTGGCCTATCTCAATCTCGATTCCTCCATTCGTGAAAGTTATGCTGCGCGCTCAGCTGCGACCAATAAAAACGCCTTGTACGACAGCTACATTAGAGCTATTCGATGGGCCAGTGATCGTATAGGGGGAGCAGGCATTATCGGATTTGTAACCAATGCGGGGTTTATTGAATCCAACACAGCAGATGGCGTGCGCAAGTGTTTGGTGGATGAGTTCTCCAGCCTCTATGTGTTCCATCTACGTGGCAATCAGCGCACAAGCGGCGAAACCTCCCGCAAGGAAGGTGGCAAGATTTTCGGCAGTGGCAGTCGCGCCCCTATCGCAATCTCATTGTTGGTCAAGAACCCTGAATCACAGGCTCACGGTCAGATTTTTTTCCATGATATTGGTGACTATCTCAGTCGCGAGGAAAAACTAGAGATGATCGCCGGCTACGTCAGCGTGGATGGCATTGGGAATTGGCAAACCATCACCCCGGATGAGCACGGTGACTGGCTCAAACAGCGTGACGACAGCTTCAACCATTTCATGGTTTTGGGCGATAAAGAGGACAAATCAGCACCCTGCTTGTTTGAGAACTACTCTCGAGGTGTTGAGTCGGGGCGAGACGTTTGGGTTTACAACTCAAGCAAAATCGCTGTTGCTGAGAATGTCAGCGATATGCTGGCCGTCTATCGCAAAGAGGTGACGGCTCTCACCAACGCCGATCTGAAAGGAACAAAGAAAGATCGGATTGCACAAGCTGTTCAATTGGTTTGTAACGACCCCACAAAAATTAGCTGGACAAGTAGCTTGTTAGCCGATGCGGCGAGCGGTATTCAGCATAGCTTCGATGGCAATGCTCTATGTCATGCCCTCTACCGACCTTTTACCAAACAGTGGTTGGTTTATGATGCGTCTGTTATTCATCGTGTAGGCCAGATGCCACGAATTTTCCCAAGATCGCCTGATCAGAATATAGGGATTTGTGTTCCTGGCTTAGGTGGGGATAAAGGATTCTCGGCACTAATAGTTAATAGTATTCCGGATCTGAATTTGGCTCCTGGCATGGGAGGATACCAATGCTTCCCGCTCTACCTCTACGACAAAGCCTCCCAACCCGCGGAGAACGATCTCTTTTCCAAGTCAACTGAAGGTGGCTTTCGCAGTCGCAATGCAATTACTGACACCGGCCTTGCGCACTTCCAGGCAGCCTACCCTGGCGAGCAGATCAGCAAAGAAGACCTGTTCTACTACGTCTACGGAATCCTCCATTCCCCGGACTACCGCGAACGCTTTGCCGACAACCTGAGCAAGGAACTGCCGCGTATCCCGGCAGTGAAGAAAGCCGCCGACTTCTTGGCGTTCAGCAGGGCTGGCCGTGCCCTGGCAGAGCTTCATCTGAACTACGAAACCGTCGAGCCGTATCCGCTGACCATCGAGGCCAAGGGCACGTTGGCCGATGCCGACTACCGCGTAGAGAAGATGAAGTTCGCCAAGAAAGGCGACAAGACCACCGTCATCTACAACCACCGCATCACCCTCAAGGGCATCCCCGAGGCGGCCTGGGATTACGTGGTCAACGGTAAGGCCGCGCTGGACTGGGTGATGGAACGCCAGGCTGTGCGCACCGACAAGGCCAGCGGCATCGTCAACGACGCCAACGACTGGGCCGTCGAAACTATGGGCAACCCCAAGTACCCACTGGAGTTGTTCCAGCGCGTAGTCACCGTGAGCCTGGATACTCAGAAGATTGTTAACAGCCTGCCGCCTTTGGACATCTGACCCATGGCCGAGATCGGTGCCTTTGAGCGTCGCAAGCTTGAAAAGTTGCTGGGGATGGGTGGGGGGTATGTTCTGGACTTCTCGGATCGCACCTATGCAGAGTTCTTCCTCGACTTCCGAGTCGATATCGACTCGGTTCAGTTCCGGGGAGGTGGAGATTCCAAAGCCAAGAGGATGCGTACCTTCTGGGAGATTGCCCCGAACCATACCGTTGGCAAAGTGCTTGATGGGCTGATTGCCTACGGGGTACAGATTGACAGGCTAGGGGACAGCAACCCTATGCTTGTAGAGGACTGTCGTAAGATCGCTCAGCGCCTGCTGAGCGATCAGCCTGTAGCCGATATTGAAGCGCTGACGGCCATTGCGGATGAGCGTGATTTTGAAGTGGTTGCCGAGCACGTGCGCGAAGCTATCGAGAAGAATCAGCCCGAGGGCGCACTCGACCGCTTGCATACTTTCGTGAACAAGTTCATCCGGGTTACCTGTGAGCCGTATGGCATTACGATCAGTCGTGATAAGCCACTGCACAGTGTCTTCGGTGAGTATGTGAAGGCATTACGTGGGAGGGGGCATCTTGAGTCAGCGATGACGGAACGCATATTGAGATCAAGTATCTCGGTGCTGGAGGCCTTTAATGATGTACGCAACAACAAGAGCCTTGCGCACGATAATCCAATCCTGAACTTCGACGAGAGTCTGCTGATTTTCAACCACGTGGCATCGTCAATCCGCTTTATCAAGTCGTTGGAAGCAAGGATCAAAATCAAGAGTCAGGCACAGAAGGCAGGTCAGCCTCTGTACGATGAGAGCATACCGTTCTGATACCCCGGCCTTTCAGAACCGGAGCGGCCCCTGGAATCAATGACGTCGTGGATGTCAGTGCACAGCTGATGATCCGGTTCCCAAGGTCTGTGCTGAAATTCCGATCGACGCGGTAGTCCACTCACGGGTCGGATCGATGCGAAACTAGGCAGCGAAGGTTCCTGGCTCAAGAGCCGGGGATAACCCGTATAACCAAAAAATACGGTGATTGCCGGACATTTCTTGCGTCACAGTAGCGCTCCACTGAACTCAACCTCTTGCTCCTTCGACATTCAGCATCTCCGCAAAAGCCTCAGCATGCTCCAGGTCATCGGAAAATCGTCGTGAGCCGGCTCGCCGGTATCACGGAACACGATCTCCCATGCAAGGAAGCCGCGTATGAAGGCTGGTACCGATTATGCGCGTCGGGCAAATGCAATATCGCAGAGCTGCAATGGCTTACGCGGAAGGCCGAATACCGCGTTGGGCGTCGAGACGAGGAGAGGGCGCGAGAAGACGTAGCCCTGATACCAGGCGGAATTCTTAACTGGGGTCATCACTTCGATGTGGGTTAGGCATTCGAGCTTTTCCATGATGAGCTGGATGTCATGATTGCGTGCGTAGTTTATCGCCGCATCCAACCAGTTGAGGTTTTCCTGCTCCTGAAATGCTGCCAGATCAATCTTGCAGAAGTTCCACGGGTGGAGGGACAGCCTGGCTTGATCGGCGAACTTGGTCCCGAAATCATCAATTGCGACTTGTGCGCCTGAGAACTCGATCTCGTGCAGCTTGCGGCTCAACTCATGTCCGGAGAGGTTGCTCGCTTCTGGGATCTCAATGACGAGCCTTGCCTTCATCTGGTCGACGATCCCCGCAATCTCACCGCAGAATGCAGTGAAGTAGTGATCGTTCTGCAGGGTGGCTGGCGAGACGTTGACGAACGTGGGGACAGTCGCTTGACGCAACTCCTCGCAGGAGGCGACCAGCCGCAAAACCTCGATATCGAGTGCGTACCAGGACTCTGGCGAGCAACCGCTCATGAACGCAACTGGTGATAACTCACTGTTGCCGATCTGAAGCCGAGCAAGGACTTCGGCAGCGACGACAGTCCCATCGAGCATGTGAACGCTTTGCTTTGCAATCCTGAGCATGATGCCCCCTTGGTAGAACCGAGTACGCCGTACCGGATAGCTAGTGCCGGCTTATTAGCGAATCTGATGCTACGCAGGAATGGGGGCCAATTGAGCTGGAATCTGGCTGGAAATCCGCCTGATTAAGAAGGATTCAGGGTGCCTCAGGCTGCTCTTGCGACACCGCTTGCCTTGATGAAATCAGCCCAGTCCGCCATCAACTGGCGGCGCTTCTCCAGCAGATCCGCACGGTTGTATGCCGCTTCAACCTTGCTCTCTAAGGTGTGGGCCAGGGCCATCTCGCATACCTCTCGCGGATAGTTGGCGTAGTCGGCGGCCCATGTCCGGAAACTCGAGCGGAAACCGTGGGGGACCACTTCGCCGGCCTGCAGCTCATCGAGCACGCGGCCGATGGCGTTACCTGGTAATGGCCCAGTGCGCCACTTGTTGAGAAACACATACCGGGCGTGCTTACCCTCCTGCTGCTTGAGCACCTGGATCATGGCCTCGGTCAGAGGGACACGGTGCTCGCGGCCAGCCTTCATCCGCGCGGCTGGGATGGTCCAGATACGAGCCTTAAAGTCGAATTCAACCCACTCAGCCCGGCAGACTTCTGTGCTCCGGCAGGCGGTGAGGATCAGCAGCTCTGTTGCGCGTGCTGCGGGGGAGTCCAGGCTGTCCAGCTTGTGCATCAGTCCACGGATACTTCCTGCTGGCATTGCCGGGGAGGGGCGGGCTTTGTGCTTCTGCTTGGGCAGGAGCTTATCCAGATGGCCCCGCCAGCGTGCTGGGTTATCCCCAGTGCGGTTGCCGCGTGCTTTTGCCGCGTCGAGGATCAGCTCGATACGGTTGCGAAGTCGGGAAGCGGTGACGGGGATCTTGGCCCAGATGGGTGTGAGGACATCCACAATCTGGTTGGTGTCGATCTGGTCGATGGGCAACGCGCCAAGGGCAGGGTAGACATGCTTCGCCAGACTGTTGCGCCACTGTTTGGAGTGCTTCTCGCTCCAGGATGGCGAATGTGTGCGGACGTACTGCTCAGCCTCGGCCTTGAAGTCCACTCCACGGCGACGTGCGTGAGCCTCTGCAGCCTTGGCCTCGTCACGCCGTGCGAGCGGATCTATGCCTTGGGCCAGTTCGAGGCGGGACTTATCCGCCTGAAGTCGCGCGTCCCTCAGTGACACATCCGGGTAGGTGCCAACTCCCATGTCGCGGCGTCGGCCGAGAATGCTGTAGCGGAAGATCCAGCTCTTGGAGCCGGTCGCTGTGACCTTGAGGAAAAGCCCCCGGCCGTCCTGGTAGGTGCCGGGCTGCTCGATGTCTTTGACAAATCGGGGGGTTAGTTTGCTCATGCCTGCTGCCCCGGCAGATCGCCATCGGTCATTGCGATATACGCCAGTTGCTCAAAACCGGGGGCAGCGAAGCCAGGCAGTGTTGGGTCAACAATGACTGTGATTCTGGACGGCGGAATTGGATTCGTGGAGTACAGCTCGTAATCAAGGTCTTGTTTCAGCTCCAGACCGAACGAGTCGATTAGCAGCACTGAAAGGGCGTCAGCTTCTTCAAGCTCATTTCCCATCCACCCGGAAAGGGCATCTTCGAGCGCAGCAACCGATGGGAAGAAAAACGTCCGGTTTTCGACCTCAGCACAGGCGCTGGCCAGGGTGCCGATTTGCGGTATCAGACCAAGCTCTAGAATCTTGGCCACGTTCTCACTGAGGGTGACGTGATAAATGGCGTTATCCACTAGAAGAGACTCCTGGGAGGAATGTTTCCCGAGTGAACCGGGCGAGGGCGGGTATTTGTACGGGTAGTGGCGAAGATTGCGCCGCTATGTACGGGGATAAATTATCCCCGTACAGAATTAACCCAAGCCCCGGCATGCAACAACTCTAGCACTGTACGAAATTACAGCCCCACATATTAACCCACAGCAGATAAAAAATGGCCCGCTCGTGCAGGCCATCATGGGAATGGGGGGGAGGCTATGGGGGTGACTGGCGATTCTGTCGTGAAACCCTACCAACCAGGTTGCTCTTCACGCTCCCAGTGCATCGCGCCTTCGAGGGAGAAAATTCGCCGCACGAATAACTTAATACTTCAAAGTATTAGTTAAGATTTCGGCTACGCGATCACCAGAAAGAACCAACAAAGTTTCCGAACAAAAGTTGCAGCCAAGTACAAATTGGCACTGAACTTCGCTGAGTCGCAGCCGGCCATCCGGCACGCCACCAGTCGATGTGTAAAAAGTTTGCCAGCCAATATCAGTGCTCTCACATTTCTTGCACTTCTTAATGTCAGTTGCGGTGATACTCATTGTTTAGTCTCCGTGACAAGGCAGTCGCTACACAGGAAAATTCGCTCTACTTGCTTCCTTGGGTCATGTGCGTGAGGCCCGCAGTTCATGGTGCAAGATTTAGTTGCGGGGTCAAACTTCGCAAGTTCAACTGGGTCAGCTCGCGGCCACTCAATTTGAATTGGGGTTGTGTTCGCTTTGGCTATTTTGCTGGCCACAGAATGGCTCCAGTTATATATGGCTTTTATAGGAGAGGAGAAAGCTGGAATAAAACTAGCTTATATGTCCAGTTGCTCAGAAGTGGCGCTGATGTTTGGTACAGAAATAATCTCTCCAGCCCCCCCAAGCTCGAACAAAGTTAGCCGTCCGCCCTTAAAGCAGCCGCCAGTGTCCAGGTACACGACATTGCCCAGCGTGGTTACTTCCTCGACAACAGAGTGACCGACTAACACCTTGTCGATGCCAGCTACAGGGGTTGTATCACGGTCTTCGAGGCGGGATCGCCGCCAGATTGCCTCCATGATGTGGTGGTTGCGGTAGGAGTCGCCCAGCTCGCCCTCCAGCGCCTCACGAAACCGGGACCAGGAGTGATGAGTGCATTCACCATGCACGATGCCGAATCGCTCACCATCGCGGCCTTCGACCTCGATGGCTACGGGCATCTGGTTGAGAAGGGTTGCCATGAGCGGCTGCACTGCCTTGGGAAGCTCGTAGAACCATGCGCCACCGTGCCGTCGATGGCCTGCAGGCTCGTCGATCAACCCGCCTTCAATACACCAGTGGTCGTGGTTGCCGCGTACCGGGATGAACCACGGGTACCTCATCCAACGAATCGCAGCAGGGGACTCCGGGCCTCGATCCACCAGGTCACCGACAGAAAAGAGCCTGTCGGTTTTCTCGTCGAACCCGACCTTTGTCAGCAGGCTACGCAGGAGGGAGAACTCACCGTGGATATCGCCCACGACGAAATCCCGCCCCACCTGGTTGGGGCCGTAGCATGCGAATAGAAGGTTGTTTGAGAGGTAAGCTGGGCGGTGGTGCTCTGCTGCATCAGCAGGCGTGCCCTGATGTGTCGGGATAAGCATGCGAGGCTCCTTGAGTTGATATCAGGAAGCCTCGCACGAGGGTGGGGAAACCCAAGTCGGGTCAGGCTGCAGCGTAGTGCCGGGAGATGCTTTCGTTCATGTTCTGGGCGATAGCTGAGTATCGCGCGGTGGGCTGGGCCAGCAGACGGCGCAGGCCGATTTCCTCGCCAGTGGTTTCACACCAGCCATAGTCGCCATCATCAATGGCTTTGAGGGCGCGTCGGATCTCTAGGATCTGGCCGTGCAGACGATCCAGGGTGCGGGTCAGGTTCTGCCGATCTTCTTCAATGTTGGCCAGGTCTGCGGGATCAGGCGCGTTACCCAGGTTGGCCAGTGTTTCACGCGCTTGAGCAGTGGACTCCATCGCAGAGCCCTGCTTATCCAGCAAAACCTGGCGGAAAAAATTCTTCTGGCAGTCGTTCATGTAGGCATCGGCCGGCATAGCGAGGATGTCTTGAGGGGTCATGCTCAATTCCTTGTTCGGGTTATGGGTTGCAAGGGTAGGGGAGTCGGATCAAGGGCGGGCGCTATATCCCGCCACATTTCGTACAGATAGGACTGGCTCAGCGCTTGGTGGCCTTGAGCAACAGCACGCTGATTGAGGTGCCCGAGAATGCGTTTTCGATAGGCTCGCTGAACTCCAGATCAAAGGCCGGCAGCAGATCAACGGCATGACGGCGGGCGCTCATGGGCAGAACAGCGCCGATGCGGCCACCGTCCTCCAGCAGAGTGCTGGCGTGCTGCAGATGGGCCTGCCAACGGCCTTCGGAGTAAGGCGGGTTCATGGCGATGACGGAGAACTTGCCTGAATTCCAGGTGAGAAAATCGCCCTCGATGACGTTGTGGCCTTTGCGGCGCAGGATGTCGCAATGCAGCGGGCTGATTTCGATGCAGCGGGTGCGATCCTTGGGCATCAGGTCAGCAATCCCACCCTGACCGGCTTGAGGCTCACAGCAGGTATCAAGCAAGCCGATATCGAGCCAGTCAATCAGGCGCTCGGCAACGGTCACCGGGGTGGGGTAGAACTGGTGGCTCTTGTGATCGGGGATGTACCCGAGTGCGGCGACCTCGTGGATAAGATCCAGGGCATCAAAATCGAACTGCCAATACTGGCTTCGCTGATTGACCGTGCAGTTGGTCAGCACGCCCCCCAAAGCCTGCATGACGGTATCGACCTCAGCTATCAGGTGCTTGCTGCGGTCGCGCTCGTAGAAGGGAACCGCTACGGCGTTACGCACTGGGATATGGTCGTAGTCGCGGCGGAAGCTCTCGGATTTGACGATTTTGTTGTACTGGGAAAGGGTCGCCAGAACAGCGCCTACCGCGTTGGAGAATGGGCGCTCGAACAAGGGCTTTGATGCGAATGTTTTGCCGTTGGCTTTTACCTTTGCCGGGCGCTTGCGGAAGCTCTCCGGGATGGCGGCCGGGTGGAGGTAGGCCAGCACGCTGTTGAGGCGATAGGCCATGTCAGGATGCACTTCGAGATGGGCGGTACCGACCTGGTAGGCGCGGACGCGGAAGGCCCCGCCATCAGCTTCCAGCCATTCGCCACGCGAGGCGCGGGCTGTTTTCAGCAGCTGGCCGGTAGAGGCTCGGGACGGATCATCGCGGCCCATGAACTTGGCGATTACCAAGCGAAGATCGTGTACCACGCCCTCCCTCTCGTGGTCAGTGCTGCCCCACTCATTGAAGACTCCGCTCATGATCATGCGCTTAGAAAAGCCTTCCGGCACATTGGTGACGTGCTGCTTGGACAGGCCTCGAAAAATCCCATCGACCCGCTCAGCCAGGAACTCAGCACGGCGAGCCAGGAGCCCTTACACCGTGGCGCGCAGGTTATCGAGGTTGAACTCTGGCATGTCCATCTCAGGGTTCTTTCCTCGCTGGTACCCATGCTCACGCCAGGCGTTAAGGGTTTCAGTCCATTGCGAGCGGCGAGCCTGGGGCATGTACTCCATTAGGTCGGTCTGGCGCAGCGCGCGGTCCCAGAAGTTCGCCGTCAGCTCATTGAGCGCGCCTTCTAGGTTGAAGATTTCGGTGAAGGAGTTGAGGTGCCGCAGAGAGGCGTTGTGACCGTATTTGTCGCTGCCGTTGCCCTTGAAGAAGAAGCCCATCACGCCACTGACGTTTTCTTGGGTAATGATGCCGTGGACTTCGATGATGCGCTCGCGCAGGCGGATATGCTCGCTGGCCAGCAGGGTCAGAGCATCAAACTGGACCGGGGCGTAGAACTGATCGAGGACATCGCCCGCGATGATGTGTTGGGCGTCATGGCTGAAGTCGTGGGGTTGGGTGTGCATGTGCATCGCCTCCTTGGTGATGCCTTCAGCCTCTCACCGGCCCAGAAAATCCCAAGCGCCAGAGGAGGCCGGAAACCCGCATCACCGCGGAGCATTGGAGAAGATAAAATCCGCCTCAGATCACAGCTGTTTCAGCTGTAAAGAGCGTGGTTGTAGGGAACAACTTCGTCGATATCATCCCAGGCATCGCAACAGTTACTCTTGCCTCGAATGTGCTTCAGAACCTCTACCAGCTCCTGCTCCCGCGCAGCGGCACTGACCTTTACAGCTGCCAGCTCATCAAGCAGATCGTTGACGCCAGAACCGCCGAAAGGGCCTAGGACGCTGGCGGCATCGTTCCAAGCGTCAGGCTCGTGACCGACGCCCTCACTCAGGTACTGCCAGCCCTCCTCAGTCCTGCGCAGCTCTAGGGTGCCAAATTGCATGGTGGTGTGTTCGCTCATAGGGATACCCTCAATCAATATTTTCTGCCTGGTTTCAACGGCGCGAGAGCCAGCGAATCACGGCGCTTTCTACGTCCACATCTTCGGCGTAGAGCATCTGCGCCAAGCTGCCCTCGCTGATGTCCTCCAGGCGTTCCAGCCAGACACAGCCGTCCCAGTCTGGGCCGGTATCAACGTGAAGCTCTGCCAGCCAGCAGGCTGCTTGATCGGCGTTGCTCAGCAGGGTGCTGTAGCCGATAGAGATAATCGAGCGATCCAAGCGCTCGGCATTGGCTTCTGCGTAGCGCAGGATCGAGTGGAGCAGCAGGCCTACGTCTTCGAGGTCTTTGGTGCGGGCATTGGTCGTAATCACTGGGGAAACCTCCTTGGTTTTGCCTCACAATGCCAGCCTCCGGCAGAATCCCAATCCTACGGGCTATGATCAACGCACAAACATCAAGGACCAAGGACATGGCAGACGACAAGCTGAAGTGGCGGGTAACCCCCGAGCAAATTCTGGAGACTATGCGCTACTTCAGCGCTGCCGAACTGCGCACCCAGCAGTCCAAGCTATCGGGTGCAGCTACCCAGCTGGAAAAGCTGCTGGGGGGCCGGCTGAGCCACCTACTGACCCCAGACGAGGCTGAAATTATCCGTCAGGCTGCTGACCTGGTTCGCCAGCTCAATACCCGTGTTGAGCACGCTAAGGAGATAAAGAATCGGGAGGAAAAACGTAAGGAGAAGGCCCGGCAGCTTCACCAGGTTGCCATCGATAAGGCCTTGGACAAAACGCTACCGGCCATTTCGCGGGACGCCACCGACATCGGCGCTCGAATCCTCTCCATGACTGAGCTGCTGCTGGCACTTCACGCAGAAAAGATGACCCTCACTTTCATGAGCAAGGATGAGCTGGTGGCGGACCTTCGGCGCAAGGTCGACAGATACACAGCCCGCAGTGAATCGCTTTGGGAGGTTGCGGACTATATCTACCGTGATCTGAGGAGCGGCCTGGACGCCAACCTTGGTTGGGAGCGGGACCACCCGCCGCAGGAGCGACTGTCTGCCATGCTCGATCTTGCCCGGCAGCGAATAGACGGTATCCGCAAGTCACATGCTGAATTTTTCGCCTACCTGCAGGCCCAGGTGGCAATCGAAGAATCGACAAACGTCGAGAGGTTGCCGGTTAGGCCAAAGCGTCAGTGATCAGCTGGTAGGGGAGCGGTGCTATTGCTCCCTTTCATCGCCCTTCGCCTGCCGCTCTTCTTCGCGCCGTTGCAATGCGCGCTTCATGAACTCGATTGCCTTTTCGAGTGCGGCAACAGCCCAATCAGGACATGGTGTCGAGCTGGCCTTTTCGGGATCATTCACCCAGGATCTAACGGTGCGCGGCGAGCAAGGACGCTGAGTGACGGCAGCGATTAGGACAGCACTTTTCGCCTGCGTTATTCCGTTCTCTTTCAGCAAAGTCAGGAAGCGGTTGCGGTTGTCCATCTGATTTCGCCACGAGGAATAGGCAACATTGCCTAAGTAAGAGAGTAGGCAACTTTGCCTATCTGATCAAATCTAGCGTTTGGTACCGGCAGTGCAGTATACCCAACCAGAGAAGCGGCTCAGACCAAACAGGGCTGCGCGCTCACCATCGCGGCAATTCGCGCATTGCTTGCCCGGCGCTCTGCGGCCATCTTTTCCTCGCGGGCCGCGCCAACGCCGTTGTGCTTCTGCACCACATAGATCAGGTTGAACGGGTTGTGAGGGCCACGCCAGGCCTCCCATTCGGCTTTGCAGGGGCCTCGCAGCTCAAGGGGCAGGGCGAAGTACATGGCGCGGGCTTTGCGCCACATCTGCGCCTCGAATGAGCGCATACGCCCCACAGTGAGATCATCTTGAGCTTGTCGGCGCTCCAGCTCGGTGTCCCAGCTGTGTTGCTGCTCGCGGATCTGTTCGCTGAAGAGGGGCAGAGCCTGCGCCTCGCGTTGCTGCTTGCGGCGGAAGGCCGCTGCCTTGCGCTCATTGACGCTAACCTCGCGGCGCTTCACCTGGAATGTGTTGTACTTCATGCCCGATCGCTCCCTTCTGCCAGCAATCCGAGCAACAGACCCAGCACCCCCCAGAACACCCAGGCCAAAAGACCCAGGATGAACATACCGGCCGTCCCTGCGAGACCTCCAGCCAGCATCATAAACTCATCAGGGATCATAACCCCGACCCCTGCCCAGACCGTAACGGCCTGGATTCCGCCGAGGGCAAAGAAGACCCAGGCAATGAGGGCTGGAGCGAGGATTGAGGCTTTACGAGCAAGTGACATGGGCAACTCCGTGTTGGCCGCTGGAAGATGGTTCCAGGCTACGGCTAACAAGGAAAATCCCAAGCGAGTTGGGTCAGCAGCGGGGGGGCTTCAGCTTGCTCGGGTAGGGTTGGCTCAGGCCTGAGCCTGAATCCGACTTATGAGTAACCGGAACTGATGCCGAAGCTCGTTGGCTTGCTCGATGGTCATTCATCCGGGATCACTGGAAGTCCCGTAACATCACGGTCATTCATCAAATTTGATTGACACAAGTGTCGCCTTGTATATGATTGCAAGTGAGCGCGAAACCAGTGGCCTTCAGCGGCAATGACTGGCGTAGGAACCCCGGCGATGGCTGAACATCGGCGTAGGGTGAGACCTCCACACCCCTGCTTGAGGGTGTGTATATGAATATCAAGCAAAAATTCGAGGGCTACTGTAACCAGTAGCCCTTTTTCTTTGCTCTCACAAAAGCGTGTAGCGCTTGTACAGCAACTCGCCATGACGATGCTTGTTGAGCGATTTGGCGTCCGTGTGCATAAAGTTCCAGAGCATCTGGCCCTCGAAGAACACAACGCTTACTAGCATCTGCCGCTTTGACTCATACACACCAATGAAAGCCAGCCGGTCAGTGCCGTCTGTGAAGGCCACTTTCCAGACCTCCAGCGGCCCTGTGAGCGTATCTAAAGCCAATCTAACGTAGCGCTCACGGGCATCCAGTCGTTTCTCGACGATATGATAGATGCTGCTACGCAGGATAGTCACATCCCCCATAGGCGTCTCGACGGTTATGGACAAGATCGCAGGGTCAATAAATCCCAGGTGCAGAGCTGTCACCTCGATAGCGTCTTCATGGGTGGTCGCGGCAGTGACTTCCTCAAGTGCGTGTGTACGCAGTTCACGTTCCAAGGTACGCAGGTCGGGAAGATTGCTATCAACCCACGTGGGCTGGCCTTTTACTTCAGAAATCTTGGGTAAGAGAGTGTCCGTGCTCAAACGTCGTCGCTCAATCTTGGCGGTGGTCAGGTCATCATTGTGCCATGTCTAGGCAAAGACGTTCGCAACAGCACGATGCAACCGAACTCGGCGGGTTGCCGTGATCGAGAGGGACAAAATTCACTGGGAGCCCTCCAGAGCCTGCGGACTGGAAGTTGTTTGCGTGGACTGGCGCAAGCTGGCCAGCTGCGGGTGACGCCGCCACCATTCATCAGCTACCAGATCCGGTACCCGAGCGCACTGGGCAAGGTCATCAATGGTCAGCGCCTTCTGGAAGCGCTTGTTCTGCCACGACTCGCTAGGAATGTGCGTTCCTGGATTGGCCGGCAGCAGCCAGTTGAGGGCTTGCGCGGCATTATGGAACTGCCGCCCGCCTTGGTAGCCCAGCTGCTCGTTGACGCGCACAGCGGTGATCTGGGCGCGCTCACGGGGGTACAGTGATTGCAGCAGGGTGATGAGGGGGCTGGAGGGGGTGCGGAACTGCGGCGCTTTGCCGGTGGCCCTGTAGTTGGCCATCGCCAGCGGGTTGCGCATCAGGTGCTTGACTGTACGGTTGTCCATTGCGGAGGCCTCTTGGTAGCTGAGTTCAGGCTACCGGAAGGCCTCGCAATCCCAAGCTAGGCTACCGGGAGCGGAAACTCGGCATCGTAGGCGCGGTGCAGTGCTGTGCGCAGCTTGTCCAAGGCGGCAACCATCAGGTGCGCCTCAAGCTGATCGCCTGCCAGCGGCTGAACCTGGGCATGGCCAATGCGGTTCAGCAGCAGGGTGAGGGCCTGGGTTTCCTGCTCGTCCAGATCGAGGCCAGCATGCGGTGTATGCGGTGCTTGCTGGTCAAGCAGGGTGGCGCTGATGCGCAGAAAGGGGGTGCTGCTCATGACGATCTCCGGCGCTGGCCACGCCCCATGCGTGGCCAGATAACAGAGCTTACACGTCCTCGCGGTAGGTATCGTTGGGACCGCCCACGGCTTCAAGCATTTCGCCGTTGGCCAGCAGATCGGCTATCCGCTTGCTCAAGGCTGCGGCCATCTGCTCGGCCGTCACGTCCGCGCCGTCTTCTGTGGTTGAGCCGCCGACCTCGAAGGCGATGGTGAAGGCGTGATTGAAGGTCTTGGCCCGTTCAGAGTGCGAAGTGTTTTTGTCGGTCATGGCGATCACCACACATACGCAGGCAGGCCGTCGACGGTATCCCAATCGCAATCCAGGCGTACCCAGCGATTTAGGTTTTGACCTTTGAGCCACTGGTGGATGGCTCGGGCGGACTCGGGCATCTCGGCATCGTGGCCTTCGTCGAAGAAACCGATGAAAAACCCCTCTGGATAGCAGGCGACGGTAGCCCACTTGCACTGGCCGGCGCTGGCGGTGAGCGCTTGAGCTGTATCGCTGTCGAGGTGGGCAATCGAGATAACCGGCATGGCCATCATGTCGAGCTTACCGCTGGTGACACGCACGCAATGGGAATGCTCGTCGAGAGTGGCCGGCGAATCGCCAGTCACCAGGCCGTTTCCGGTGATGGTGTTCACGGCTTGCTCCAGGTTGGCCAGCAGCTCGACCGGAGTCAGGGCGATATTTTCCGCCTCAGCATCGCCGCCGTCAGGGGAAACGGTGCCTGAAAAAATGAGGGAGAAGTGCAGCGGGGACATAGGAAACCTCCTTGGTTTAGATGGTTCCAGGCTACCCCCAGCCGTCAGAATCCCAAGCGCCCGCGCGCTCAGAACAGGGCGAGCTGCCCCTGAAATGGGCCTATGTCCAGCCAGGTAGTTGAGTCGGTCTTGAACCCGTGGGCCAGCATCGCCGCAGCGCACTGCTCGGGCGTCTCGAAGCCAGCCGCCTCGCTGTCCTTGTCGGTGGCCAGCAGCACTATGCCGCAGCTGGCACTTTCAAAAGCCCCGACGAACATCTGATGGCCGCCCAATGCCCGCCAGGACGCAACGTAGGGTCTTTGAGGGGAAACTCGCTCAATGGTGGTCATGGTCTTCTCCGCAGGACTGGGTGAATCCCAATCTACAGAGCGCGCCGCTGATCCCAAGTACGCTGCTGGCGGGCCAGCAGCGCAACACAGGATGGCTAGACCTCAACCGCCTCTCCGTAGGCGTCATGCAGTAGCTTTGCAGCATCGTAGTAGGCCTGGTGCATCAAGCTTCGTGCAGCAGGGCTGAGCGGCATATGACCGTTGGTGGCTATCATGTCGAACACCTGCGCCCGGTCGGCGATTTCTTGGGCGACTTCTGCGTCTCGGGTTCCTTCCTCCAGGTGACTGGCGGCGAGGGCAATAATATCCACCTGCATTTGCAGCAGGGCGAGTTCCCACTCAGCGAGCAGGGTAGTTCCAAGGGTAGTCATGGTGAGCCTCATGCGATTTCGGCGCGTACCGAAGGAATGCCATTTCTGCGAGAGCGCGAGAGCGTCAGTCGTTCAGGTAGTGGCGTTGCATGAAGGCTCCGAGGCTGGTGAGAACACCCTTTCCCGGTTGGGATAGGCTGCCCCCTGAGTGAAGGGGATGAAGCTTGACGTGCATTATGCCCCGGCCTTCCAGGGAGAACCAGTAATGAGCCAGCGCTCGCCGCACATTTCGTTAGCGCCGCGCTACTGTAGGTCTGGTGCGTTCGGCGTACTTATCGGTTCCAGGGAAAATGCGAACAGTTGGGCATCTACAAAACCAGGGACGATTCAGATTAAGCTCAAGGTTTAGCTGAAAGTTCATCCCTCAACCATCGGAAGCCTTACATAATGGGAAAGACCTGCATTAATGATGATGCTGCGAAGATGGATGAACTAATTGCAGGGCGCAAGTACGATGAAATTAGTGCCTTTATAGAGCTGCTAGTTTGTCGCATGTACGATAACTCTGAGCTGCGGGCGTACAATCATTATATTGTCGGAAACGGCTATGCTGTACTTGCGGATAGACTTAATTCCCCTTGGGATGAAAAAACGGGGCTTCAAGTTAATTTTTTCAAAAAAGCACAGTATGAGCCAGGGTTCTCTGCACTTGATGATGACGTGAAGAGCCGGGTATATACAAATCTAGCTAGCGCTCTTTATGGTCAGGGTCGATACCTTGAGGCTGTAGTGGAATATGATAGAGCAATAGCTACTTTCAACAACCCTATGGCCTTTTTTTGCAAAGGGCAGGCTCTTATGGAGTTTTCGCGTGGCTTATATGATGAAGGTCACTGCATGTACTTCCAGAAAGAAGCTTACCCAATATTAAAATACGTTTATGAGTGCAAGGACGATTTGTTCGATGAAGGACATTTGGCAGTTGTGAATGCTGCCCAGCATTTGCAGGGCTTTGTCCGGCATTTTGATGACAATTTCTCCGAGATATGTGAAAGCTTTCCTCATCTGTCTACCCTAGAGGGGTTTGTCGGAAGATCGCAGAAAGAGCGTTTGTATAAGCAGTGGTGTTTAGAGAATCGCCTTTTCATTAACGACTTGAATGATATTTCTAACGAGCCGGTTGTGGCCCAAGATGTGATGGGTCTTCCCAGTGTTACTTATTCGATCAACCCCCTAATTGGCGTATCCGAAAGTTTGTGGTTAAGCGGAGGCTTCTCTGAAATTAAGCACCAGTATGCGCATGCCAGATTTACTTTTTTTGAGGCAATTGAAAGCAAGTACGCTAAAAGAGAGGTTTCGCATTATGCGAGCAATGATCTTTTTCTGACAAACTCTTTGGACTATTGCTTGTATCGGCGCGATATCGAGCAGATTAAGATTTGCTTTAGATTGCTGTACTCTTGCTTTGATAAGCTTGCAGTTCTTCTCTTTAAATACTTGGAGCCTAATTCCGCCGCTAGAGTATATTTTTCCAATGTCTGGTATGTGCGTGATAAGGACGTTAAGGGCAGATTTCTAGAATCAGAAAATCCCTTTCTTTTGGCCTTGTACTGGTTGTCCAGAGAAATAAATGACAACGAAGCCGAAGGGCATGATCATTGGATGGACCCAAATGCCGGTAAGTTGGCGGATATAAGAAATAAAATTGAGCACGGCGGATTCAGGGTTGTTATTGATGATCTCTATACAATCTCTAAGTCTTTTGAGCTTGAGCGTGAAGACAAAAATCGTGCGGAAATTCTAGATCGCATAGAAGAGAATAGAAGACTGCTCAAGAGCGGAGTTCCAAAGGCAGAGCAAAAAGCAATAAAACTTAAAATAGCCGCTGATCTAGAACTAATTGAGGGGAAGGAAAATTTAAGAGGATATCCTCTTGTAATCACAGACAAAGAGCTGCGAGAACAAACATTGAGGCTTATGAAAAAAGTACGGTATGCAATAATTTATACGTCACTTGCGATTCACTATGAAGAAGAGAAGCGGGACAAGTCCGGAATTTCCATACCGTACGAAATCCCTATTTATTGAGACTTTCTTTCTACGAAAGGGCGTAACACCGGCGCAAACGATGCCCAAGACGCGGTGAGACTAGCGGCAATCCTAATTATTACGCCTTTTGCCATAGATCAATTCTCATTGTCTGGGCGTACCACGTCCCAATGTACAGGGCGGGCCTGGGCCTCTTCGAGCATGGTGGCCTGAATCTGGGCCTGAGCTTCGGTCTCCCACACGGACTCTGAGTAGCGCTCCACGGCATTCTCGAAGTCATCGAAGATGAGATCGAAACGTGGCAGGCCCTTGTGCTGAGAAACATCACGCACCCGAAAGCGTTGCGGGGGATAGATGTTAAGAGCGTGGCTGGGCATTGGGCCTCCATTAGGTGGTGATGAGGACCTTAGGGTTAAGCAGGTGCCGGAAAACCCAAGGACTTTACCGGCTGGCCTGTTGCAACTTATCGCAATGGCTCGCGAGAACTTCAGCAAGCAACTCGGCGTCGTTGGCTGCGTCTACCGGGCCGAATGTATGCTAGCAAAGAGTTTCATGATTACATTATAGGCCAAAAGAACTATGCGTCATTTCCTGAAATAATAGAATTCTACACAGGTATCGACCGGGACCGGGGTGACCTCTTAGAAAAACTAACAGATGACTTATCATCTGCATGTGACTTGGTAGATCAAAAGACAGGACTTCCTGCGGAACTAAATCCGTTAGCTTCTATTGAGTGGAGTCCTTCCGCAGAATCTATAGCCATTGCAAAAGAGGCTGTCAGCGAAAATATTTCAAATTCTAACCTTCCCGATACATTGAAAGATGACCACGCTGATAAAAATTATAATCAGCTAAGACCTTACGACCAAAGAATTCAATATATTATTGAAGAATACTCGCTTAGTGGTCTGATACAGAAGATAAAGGCTAGCTCGCGAGCGCTTAGGAATAGTGACTACGTAGATCCAGATATTAAGAGACTGTTGTTGAAGCAGATAACTCGTGGTTGGAAACAAGTTTCGCAAATACTGTTTGCACTTACGCCGCTTTTAGCATCGCAAGGGAAAGTTGCTTTCGAGGGCCAAGGTTTTATTTTGGAAGATGGGTTTGGCGACACAGTAGAAGAAAGAGTGAAAAAATATTTTTGGCAAATCCTTATAATGTAGTAAGAATGTTCACGGGGGACCTATACTCAAATAAGATTGCACCCTTGCTTTATGACTGCATAGATTCTGAAAGCGACCAGCTTATCAGGCACAATCTAATTCTTATGGTTGTAAATGAAAGGCCTGCACATTGGAAATCCAATGTGGAAAGTTATATTTCATCAATCCCAAAAAACTCTTTTTACCTATACAATTTAGTTGGTACGCTTTCCAATAGGTATAAATATGACTTTGCGTCTTCAGCGGAATTGGGTGAAATAAAACACCTGCTGAAGTCAGGTTATGCAAAGCACGAGTTTGGTAAAAAACCCAGCCTCGTAGAAATTGGAAAAATCTCGAACAACGTAATACCCAAAAGAGTTTTTTCTGAAGAATAACATGGATCAAGGGGTAATTGGAGTCAGATGAACATTAAACATAGGGTGTTTATTATAGTCATGCTCTCAGTGGTAAGCAGTTGTGCTGCCGGACAGAAGGTCGGCGGCATGACTCCTCAGCAAGCTTTTAGTGATCCGCTAGTTGCTGAGTTGGTGGTAGCGGCTACTCAAAATGATTTTCAGAAAGTGGATGAAAAAGTCCAGGCTGGAGCTGACGTCAATACGATCGGTGCTGATGGGGTGACGCCGTTGATCTGGCAGGTTTATTTAAGAAACGTCCGGGGCGCGGAGAAACTGCTGAAGCTGGGTGCAAATCCGAATTACCGTGACGAAAAGTTGCACGCCTCGCCACTGTATTTGGCTGTTGGCGCCAGCAGGGTCGATCTTTTAGATGTGCTGCTTCGCTACAAAGGGGACCCGAATCTGATCGGGCCAAACGGAGACAGCCTGTTGCATCAGGCTGTCATTGAGTTTTGTGAGGCGTGTGTCCGTTTGTTGGTTGAAAACTATCATGCAAATGTGAATGTACAGTGTGATAATGGAGATACGCCCGCGAAAGTGGCCGTCGCCATGGGCAGGTTCGATCTAGTTGCATATTTTTTGCAGAAGGGATTGAATAACAACCTTCAGGACTTGGCGTTGAGTGTTCAGATACGACAAGTACCGGCCGAATCGGATGCAATGAAACATAAAGTCCAAGTTATCGATATGCTTAAAGCGCGCGGCGTGCAGTATCCTGATCCACGATATCGCCCGCGCCAGCCCCCTCCGGGCTGGGAGCCTTGAAGGGACAGTGGTAAGGCGGTACGGGTCTTGCGCGGTAACGGTGCACGGTAACGGGGTCAGATGAGAATGGCACTTACTTAAGCGCTAACCGTTTGAAATTGAAATGAAAAGTCTGGCTCAGGGTCATATGGTGAAAGCGATCAAACCATCACCTATGACGACGCCAACCAACTGACCCAGCAGCAGGAATGGAAAGTTGGCAAGAACACCACCACCACCCTAATTGGGGGCAGGTGAAGGTTAACTCCCGGGACACAGACGCGTGGTAGCTCTAACCACGTCTGGAGCGTGGCCACTCTCTTTGGCGGCCCGGTGACAACACCAGCCGTGGTTTCGGGTTGCCTTCAGGGGAGAAGATCGCTAGGATCTGAGGCAGTCTTCCAGCCATAACAACGAATTTGTCATGTCCCTCGATCAGAACCTCTATACCCTCTACGGCTCCTCGCACTCGCTATATACCGGCAAGGCGCGCTGTTATTTGCGCAACCAGGGTATCGCCTATGTGGAGGTGCCTACTTCGCACCCGGACTTTGCCACGCGCATTTTGCCGCAAATTGGCCGAGGGATTATTCCGGTGCTGGAAACGCCGGAGGGCCGAGTGATTCAGGACACGGTCGACATTATCGATTTTTTCGAGGCGCAGGGCGTGCGTTATCCCGTTTACCCGAGCACACCCCTGCAACGCGTGGTCGCGGTGATTATCGAATACTACGGCAGCCAGGCCATGCTCAAGCACGCCATGCATTATCGCTGGTCGTACCGCGTGCAGCAGGAAGGCTTTTTACGCCATGCCTTTATCAGCGGCTCTGGCGAAGAAATGGCCGAGAAAATCATGGGGCGCATGAATTCCTATCTGCCACGCCTGGGCGTGAATGAGCAGAGCGCAGCGCTGATCGAGCAATCCTTCGAGCAACTCCTTGAGGTGCTGGACGCGCATTTCGCGGTGATGCCCTATCTGTTGGGTGGGCGTCCTTCAATTGCCGATTACGGCCTGATAGGCCCCATGTTCGCTCACCTGGGACGCGATCCGGTGCCGCTGGGGATCATGCAAACCCGTGCTCCCCGCGTACACCGTTGGGTCGAGCGCATGACGGCGCCCGGGCTGGATGTGGTGGAGTATTCCGACAGCCGTCCTGAGTTCTGGCCCAATGACGCCTTGCCGCCAACGCTGTTACCAGTCCTGCAGCACATCGCAGTGGATATTTTTCCGGAGCTCACCGACAAGCTGGCGTTTATGGATCGGTGGGTCGCGCAGGCGCAGCCGGCTGACGGCGAGCCGGTGACTGAAAAGCCTGCGCTGCGGCAGATTGGTATGGTCAGCACCTGCTTTCGCGGGACAGCGATCGAGGTTGGCGTAGAGCCTTATTTGTTGTTCCTGTTGCAGCGCGCTGCGGACGTGGTAAACGCCCTGCCTGCAGATGAAGCGCGGGTTTTGATAGCACAGCTGGAGCAGCTCGGGTTGGTCGCAGCAGTGCCGCTAGGTCGGGATTACAGCGTGGCGCGGGCGGGCAATATCGAGGTTTGGCTGCGCAGCTGATTCGCATCAGAGCTGTTCCAGGGCCAGGGTGTTGCTAGGTGCTTCAGCCGCCTGATGGGTTATCAGGCGGCATCCAGGGTATCGGCTATATCCTGCGCCTCGGGTTGCGCCGTGAGATCACATACACTGGCGACCACTGATCCTGTGTCAACCTGAATCCTACCAGTCAACCCTCAAGAAACGCCCGCGAATCCAGATAAAACAGCCACTCAGCCACCAGCGTAGGCCGCCCATCCTCCAACTCAAGCTTCACTTCCTGCTTCAGCAAACACCCACCATTTGGCTTTTGCACCAGCTCACGCGCACCCACACGCGCCCGAAATTTCGCCCCCACCGGCATCTGACCGACGAAGCGCAACCGATCAAAGCCGTAGTTGAGTGCGAAGTTCTTGTCGATGGCTGGCCGGGCTTTCATTGCCTCGGCGTGCAGCTTGATCAGGTGTGAAACCTGCAAGAATCCCTGGACGATGGTGCCGGCATAGCCGGGCTCCTGGGCGGCGCGTTCCGGGTCCAGATGGACCCATTCGCCTTCACCGTCGCCGGTGAGCGCGGCGTACTCGTCCACCATGGCCTGGGTGATAACGTGCCACTCGGACAGGCACTCCTGGTCTGCCAGCGCAGCCGCTTCAAAGTTGCTTCGTAGTGTACTCATGCTCACCTCTCGGTTTTTTTTGTTGTCACCATCGGGGCCAGTATGGCTCTTATCAGGCCACCGATCAGGGTGGTCATTAGTCTCGGACGTTGAAAGTGATTTGATCTGACGCGGATTAGCGCCTACTACCATTTCTCATTCCATGGCCTGAGCGCTACCTCAAATGCCCAGGTGGATCGGTGTTGCCGGTGCAGTTGCAGATACATCTGGGCGATCTCGTCCGGATCCCCCTCTGTCAGGATTGATGTCGCGTCCCTTGTTACACTCTCTTAAACATTCAGGGGCGTTTGGAGATCTGTATGCCTCGCTATTCCGATGAGCGACGTCAGGCCGCTGTGGCCAAGCTGTTACCGCCTTATAACCAAAGCGTAGAAGAGGTCGCCCGGCAGGAGGGTATCTCGCCAGCCACTGTTTACAAGTGGCGCAAAGAAGCTCGTGCTGAGGGACGCTGCTTGCCCGATGCAAGTGACCAGGGTACGTCCGGCTGGTCGTCCCGAGACAAGTTTGCAGCGGTGGTTGAGACCGCAGCGATGAACACCGAAGACGTTGCTGCCTATTGTCGTCAACGGGGACTGTATCCCGAGCAGCTGCAACGCTGGCGTCATGACTGCGAACAAGCCGCCAGCCTGTCCTATGAGGACCGCCGTCGAGAAGCGGATGAAGCCAAGCAGCAGCGCAAGCGGATCAAAGAGCTGGAACGAGAGCTACATCGCAAGAACACAGCACTCGCGGAGACAGCAGCACTGCTGACGCTGTCAAAAAAAGCACGGGCGATCTGGGGGGACGAGGAGTCATGATCAGCATCGAGGATCGCCAACGTGCCGTAGAGCTGATTGCTGTCGCCTGCAACGAGGGCGCCACCTTGACGGCTGCCTGTGAAGTCGTCGGGATTTCTATCCGGACTCACCAACGCTGGATGCAGGCGGGAAAGCTAACAGGCGATAAACGCCCTGTAGCCGAACGCCCAGCCCCTGCTAATGCGCTGACCCCAGAAGAAGAGGCTGAGATCTTGAGGCAATGCCAACGTGACGAGTTTGCTGCTTTACCGCCGGATCAGATTGTTATTCGGCTGATGGATGAAGAGCAGCGTTACATTGCCTCCGTATCGAGCTTTTATCGAGTACTGCGTAAACATGGCCAGCTGGCACACCGGGGACGCGCCAAAGCCCGCAAATCACAGCCAGCGCCGACTACACATACAGCAATCGCCCCCAACCAGGTATGGTCCTGGGACTGCACCTGGCTTCCTGGGCCAGCCAAGGGTACCTACTACTATCTGGTGATGATCCTCGACATCTTCAGCCGTAAAGTCGTGGGCTGGGAAGCCTTTCTGGGGGAGTCTGCAGCTAACTCACGCCGTGTCATTGAACGAGCCGTGCTGGCCGAAAACATGGTAGGCCAGCCTCTGGTGCTGCACGCTGATAACGGCAGCCCCTTCAAAGGCGTCACCTTGCTTGAGAAGCTGAGAGATCTGCAGATCCAGCCTTCGTTCAGTCGACCGCGTGTGAGCAACGATAACGCCTTCTCCGAGGCTCTGTTCCGCACCTGCAAGTATGTGCCGAACTACCCCGTCAGTGGCTTCGCTGACCTATCAGCTGCCCAGCGTTGGGTGCACGGCTTCGTCCAGTGGTACAACTATGAGCACCGCCACAGTGCTATCCGCTTCGTGACGCCGATGCAGCGCCACACAGGAGAAGACAAAGCCATATTAGCCAAGAGACATGCGCTCAACCTTGCAGCCAGAGCTGCGCATCCTGAGCGCTGGAGTGGTGACGCCCGCAACTGGCATCCTGTGACATTAGTATCGCTAAACCCAGAGCGCCGAGTAGTTAGGGAGGTAGAGAAAATAGCTGCATAAAAATCAAACAGGGCGACAGATACCTTGACAGTTACCGCGGGTCACGTGTCAACGCCTCTTCGAGACAGCGTTTGAGCCAGCCGCTGGTGGCTGGATCGCAGAGAATCGCTTCGATTTCAACGGATGTTGGCATGTTGGTACTCAATTTGAAGGTGTGTCCGTGTGGCATTTTTCCAGATCGAGCGAAGGCGCAAGGCGAATATCAGGACGGATAACGGTTAGAAAAGGCGAAGGCGTGGTGGGGGTTGGGCAGTTCTCAGGCACGAAAGCAATCCCAGGAGAAAAAATCCACTGCGCTTTGCATGAGGCTGGCGGTAGATATAGACTCAATGCTGTATAAATGAACAGTAGTAGCAATGCGCGTACATCTAATAGGCCAGCTCACGCCAGACTCCAGCCCGGCAACCCTCCAGTTCTGCGGCCCCGTCAGCTGTGGCTTTCCATCGCCGGCCGCCGACTACCAGGAGCCTGACCTCTCGCTCGATAAGTTGGTTGGCATAGGTCCAACCTCCTCGATCTTCCTGTTCCGTGCGTTTGGCGACTCTATGATCGGCGCGGGTATCCATGACGGCGACTTAATCGCGGTAGACAAGTCGCGGCAGGCCCAACCAGGGAAAGTGGTGTTGGCGGTTGTCGGCTCGGAGTTTCTGGTCAAGCGCTTGCAGTACGACTCCGATGGCAGGGCGATGCTGTGCGCAGATAACCCAAGGTATCCACCCTTGCGGCTGGGAGAGGACGAGCTATTGGAGGTTTGGGGCGTTTGTAGATGGTCGCTGCACGAGCTATAGGGCCCGTCCTGGTTGAGTTGATTTGAGTGCCTGGTTTTGGTTTGGATTACCCGCAACTGTGGGAAAATTGTTAGAAGCAGCTGATGTAATCACGAAGGAGTCATTCCCCATGACCGAGCAAGCCCCCGACCGGCCCTGTGCGGCCTGCGGTAAGCCGGCCGTACCGTTCGGACGTTTTTGCCCGGAGTGCTACGGGGGAGTGCTGCATCCTGATGGTATGCCGATTAGCCCAGGTCGACCTGAGGACCCGTGGCGGGAGTTAAATGCCGAAGCAGATGCTTGGCTGCTCGACCAGAAAATGCCACGAGCCCAAGAAGTTATGGGTGAGATCCAGCGCCTGGCCTACCGCCGCAAGCGGCTTATCGCGACCGGGGAAAAGCCCGAGTCGTCGACTATTGAGCTTCCTTTCGATGAAGGATATGCCGCTGCTGCCATTGGACTAAGCCGGATGTTCAATCCCTACGAGGAGCACACCTGGAAGCACAACGAGTGGTGGGTGGGCTGGGATAGCCACCAGCAAAACAACAGCTAAATGGGTCGGATCTTTCGCTTGGGATTCCGAAAGCCCGTGAGACGCTGAGGCCATAACGATTACTGAGAAACTACTCATGGACGCTACCAAGACGCAAATTAACGAACTACTTCCAGAGGTTGATTCTCCGCGACGAATGTCAACCGCGTGGTGTGCTTCAGCATTTGAGGAGATAGCTACCGCCATTGATTTTATCGAGGCCGGTACAGCTCTGATGACACCCTTACAGCGTGAGGTTTGGGAGCGATACAAGTTGCAAACAGCGCAGTTTGCAGAAGACATGCTTTTGGCTGAGGGTGATCGAAATGCAATCATCCGCCGCCTTGGGCTCGCAGCACCCAAAGGCTAGGAAACCTTTAGCTGATCCTGGATTAGTGGAAAACAATGGCAGCGCCCCGTAACACAAGCCGGCGAGGCTTACGCGGGTAGTTCTTGCAACCAGATTCCCACAGGCCCTTGTTAGGGCCTTTTGCATTACCAGGGCCTGATTATCGTGCCCGAGAACTGGAGGCTGTATGGGAGATTATTTTTACTTGCTGGGTGCGATCGGACTTTGCTTTTCCTTTGTCCTTGGTCTGATTTGGTGGTCGCGCCGAGGGCAGCGGAAAATTGCCAAAGAAATAGAGGCGGGCTGGGATGAAGCAGGCCGCAATCACTAACACTGTTGCAGCTCAGCTGTGAGCACAATTGCGCTTATCGATGCCAACGGCTTTTACTGCTCGGCGCAGACGCTGTTTGAGCCGTGGTACCGGGACCGTCCAGTCGTGGTGGCCAGCAACAACGATGGCTGCGTTGTCAGCCGCAACGATCCAGCCAAAGAACTGGGCATCAAGATGGGCCAGCCGGTGTTTCAGCTGCGCGAGCTGATGGCCCGAGGCGAGTTGAAGGTCTATTCCTCGAACTACGCGCTGTATTAAGTTAGGTGGAATGCTTTTGAGCTAGGCTGAATCCGTTGACGCTCAGGGGGCGCCCATGACCACCACCCCATTGCACAAGCAAGTGTTAAGTCGTTATTCCAGTGTACAAGCTTGGCTGGAGCTCTTGGGTAATCTGGGGCGTGCGCCGGCCACCCTTGACGCCTATGGCCGTGCCCTTGCGCATTACTTATTGCATTGCGAAGGGAGTGGGCTGAAACCCGAATCCGCGACATTCGAACAAGTCACGCTCTACATCCGTGAGCTGCTACCTGGCGCAAAGAGCGCGGTGGCGAATTCAACCTTGCACCAGCGGCTTACTGCTATCCGGTTGTGGTACGACCACCTCGTTTTTCAGGGTCTTTGCGAGCACAACCCCGTGCCCCGCGGACAGCATGGTCGGCTGGCCCAAGTGCCTGGACATGGAGGGTTTGTCAGGGGCTTGCTCCCACGGCTGATTAAGTTGCCAGACATTCCCACCGATGAGCAGTGGCGACACTTTCTCAGTATTGCGGCCAGGTCGTCTATCCGTGATCGACTAATGCTGTCGTTGGCGTATTTCGGGGCTCTTCGCCGTGCCGAGTTGGTGGCCTTGCGTATTGAGGATTTAGACGTTGCACACCGACTGATCTCGGTGCGAGCGGAAACGACCAAAGGCAAACGCAGCCGCGTCGTGTGCTACAGCCCAGACATTGCACCTGTCTTGATAGAGCATCTACATGCTCTTCGCGGCGCTGGCTGGATGCGAGGTTCGTTGTTTCGATCAGCATCAGATCGTAATCGAGGCTCGCCACTGTCCCGTTGGGCGTGGAGTAAAACGGTTGAAGGGTGGGCCAAGGAAGCGAAACTATCGCACCTGAGCACTCATACCTTTCGCCACCTTCGGCTTACCCATCTGGCCCGTGCGGGCTGGAAGCTCCATGAACTGACCACGTATGCTGGACATCGAGACCCCAAAACCACTTTGATTTACCTGCACCTATCTGGCGCGGATTTAACCGCAAAGATGGCGCACTCCGTCGGCAGTCTCGATGCTCGGATGTTCTGTGAACTCTTTGGGTCTGAGGCATTGCTATGAGCACCCCCTCAGTCACCCCTTATGTTCCGTTCGACGCGAGCAAGTACGTACGTCAGAGCGATCTATCGAAAATCGAGCTGAGCATACTTTCGAATCGCTCTCACCGTTCAGACTGGGGCTACCTCCAATCAGAGATACCTGAGCTCATGAGGCCGCTAGCTGATATAGCGGCGCACAGCGGCGTTTCTCAGCGATTAGCCATTTCATCAGTGGCAGTCATTCTCTGGAATGTCAGCAAAACCGGTAAACCCTACTGGTGTTGGTCTGAGTCGCAGTGGTTGACCTTGCTCAGTAATCGAGCAGGATCACGACCATATCTCGCTTCCGTTGCTTACCATCTCGGCGATTTTCGAACCCCGCAGCGTATCGCCAAATTCCGGCAGCCGGCGATATATGCTTCTTTTATCTTCGGCCATGCCGTGTTCAGACATGAGCACGTTCGCTTGAGCCAAGCGTTGAGATCGCTGGGCTACGCTGCTCGCCATCTTGAGCAGTTCCTTTCCAACGTGCTGGGTGCCTTGATGCTGGAAAACGGCGATCCGCGGTTGGAGACATTCACCGAGGAACTGCTACTGAAGGGCCAACAGCATCGAAGCGAAGGTGTCGCGAGATCGGTCGGAAAGGTATCTCACGGCCTCGCTGCCATGGGGATTTTGGCGAAACCTTTACGCATGCGAGGCTATACCTGTTGGCGGGCGAAAAGCATCGAAGGCATCGATCCGACTTGGGCAATGTGGTGCCGTCGATGGCGAGACACTTCCACCTTGCGTCCACGCACACGTGAAAGCAATTACAGTTTTATCTTGAGGACCGGTGTCTGGCTAGCGCGCGAGCAATCAGGAATGGCGGCGCCTACCGATTGGAGCATGTCCACTTGCGCTGCATTTATTGCTGCCGTCGACCGGATGACGGTCGGTGAGTGGGCTTTGGAGTCAGCGAAGGGAACACAGCTAAAGGGGCTTGGTCAGCCTATCGCTGCCAACTCGAAGCGCGGCTTTCTACATGCCTTGCGACGATTTTTTACAGACTTTGAACTCTGGGGATGGGGTCGTTTGAAGTTCAGCCCCCGGCATCACCTCGCCACCCCGCGATCCGTGACATTCAACTCGGGTATCAACCCGCGGGTAATTGATGACTCGACCTGGCTCAAGCTGATTTGGGCGAGTCTAAATCTTGAGCGTAGTGATCTGCTTTCGGAGATTCACTATCCGCTGTCGATGGTTCAAGCCATTGCTGTAGTGTGGACGCACGCTGGTTTGCGCAGCAATGAAATCATGCGCTTGGATAAAAGATGCGCGCATCCTCAGACCAATGATGTGGTACACGAGGATGGGACCATCGTTCCAGCAAAAACTTTATGCTATCTCGATATTCCTGCCAGCAAGACGTTCAAAGCTTTCGTCAAACCTGTAGCGGTGGTCGTGAAGGAGCGCATTGACGCCTGGCTGGAGGACAGGCCTGCTAACCAGGCCGCTTTGCTGGATGAGCGAACCGGGGAAAAAGTTAGCTACCTATTTCAGTTTCGAGGCAAGCGCATAGGCTCCAGTGTCATTAATGGCACCATCATTCCAATGCTATGCGCCAAGGCGGGTGTGCCACTGGAGGACAGTCGCGGGCGAATCACCAGCCACCGGGGACGTGCCTCCGCAGTGACGGCGCTCGCCAGCGTCCCTCAGGGCATGTCGCTGATCGAGCTAATGCAGTGGTCGGGACATAGCTCGCCGAATTCGACTTTGCATTACATTCGAATTCGGCCTACCAAGCTGGCAGCATCCTTCGTTAAAGCCGATCAAATGGCCCATATGGTCTCCGTTTTGATCGATCATGACGTAATTGTTCGCCATTCAGATGCCCCCTACACCTTCTATGACTTGGGCGACTCGTATTGTTCAAATCCCTTCTGGAGCAGCTGCCCACATCGCATGGCCTGTGCGGGGTGTGACTTCAACTTGCCGAAAGCCAGCGCAAGGGCCCAAGCATTGGAAAGCAAATCGTCTATCGGACGGTACTTGGAGGCCGTGCCTTTAACTCCCGACGAGCGAGCCATTGCCGAGGGCGACTTGGAAAAGCTGGAGAGCCTCATTCGAAAGCTGGACAATGTGCCGGCTCTAGACGGCAGGATGCCGAGGAGATCGATGAGAGAAAGAGGAGGCTATAAGTAGAAAAGTTCTTAAGCGACTAGTGGCTCGCTAGACATACCTGTCGCGTTACTCCTAAGTTATGCGACACACTAGATTTTTCGGGGTTTTGCTGGGCTGCGGGTGTCGCAGGAGTGTGCCGCACGTAGATCGAAGTTAAACCTGATGCTAGGCCGGCTCATGCACTAGCCGGATGTCGATTTCTCTGTCGACATACTGCCACTCCACCGAGGCTCGGAGTTCGGCCAGAAGCCTGTTAAAGGCCGTCTCATCAGACGGGGAATATTCGAACCAAGTCAAGAAGTCGAAGGGTTCGTTCTCGCCCAGGTCCCGACAATGGTGGAGGCGGCGGGCCACAGCAGGGAGATATTGGAGCCCGATGTGAATGTGACGGGACTGTTCCTCAAAAATCTTCCGGCGTTCGTCTTGAGACAGTCCCCACCATGAGGGGTTTTTCCGGATAGGGATCAGGGCGGCGCAGGTAGCCTCTGCTCGACCCAAGCTTGGCTGCTTCGCCACGAGACGATCCTTCTCTTCACGCACGACATAGCGCTCGTTACTCGTTATCCCGCGAAGGAGCCATTTGGTGCCCGGAGGCTGCGGCGAAACAGAGCCAGCGGCTACGTTGAGCCGTGGGATTCCAGGGAGAGGGGCTCCTGCCACGGCATTCATCGCAACAACGCGCCAAACCCCCGTTTCTCCACCAGCGAACGTAAATACTCGTGTATTCATCAGGTTCCTCTCAGGCCTTTCGCCTATTTCTCAGATAACGCAAAACCTGCACTGCCCGGCGCAACCACGGAGACAAATATGAAAGGTCCTGGACCAGAGTTCACGGCACCATGTACTTGCCCAGGTTTTGCAATGGCAATATCTCCAGCTTTAAGATGAATTTCTACGCCGTTGCCTTGATAATACTTGGCCTCACCTGAGATAACCGTCCAAGTATCTTGGCCGTGAGGATGGACATGGGCAGCTATTTCCTGCCTAGGGTAGGCGTGCCAAACTACAACGACAGAATCGTTGGTCTCCAGAACAACTGAACGGATCGGTTCGCCGTTAGACGGACGGACATATTCGTCCACCGAAAAAATCCGCGATTCCGTTTCTGCTTTCATGTTCACACTCCATTCCTGCACCGCAAGGTGACGTGCATCTGGCACTAACACCAAGACGAAGCCTTGATCTTGATGGGGGCGGAGAAGCTCGACACGCCGAACGGCATCATGAAGAGCACTTTCATGCGGCACCAACCATTTCTTTTAACGACACGAGGCTCGTATGCACATGACGATATGTACTTGAGCGCCTTTCGGAAAAGCTATGTTATAGGACGGAGACCGTCAATACTCCGTCGTGGGTAGGCATGACAGAACGGTAGGATAACGGCGACGTTTTGGTCATATGTACATGGGAGGGCGGTTCACCGCTCGGCAGGGGTGTTGTCGATGGACAGGTGTCCGCCTTCGATGTAACAGATCAGCTTTGACCGGTTACTAACAGGATGACCGGATGATCCGGTGAGCGACGGCGATCTCCTCAGAAGCTACAGCCATACCGGTTGGGTATGAGAAGCTCCAAGGGCGAGCATGGCCCGGTTCTTATTGACTTTCTATTACACATAAATTAGTCACTCAGCAACCGCATCATGGCCATCCTCGAAGAGCTGGCCCCGCGAATTTTTGTCTACATCGACGAATGCTTCGCAGACCTCGGTGGCGTGCCCGATCCGGAAGAGTGGGGAAGGCATGCCCGAGACGAGATTCAGCGCCGTCTTGGAATGGGCGTCGGTGTCGGTATAGGCCCGACGAAAACTCTCTCCAAGCTCGCCAACTGGGCCGCGAAAAAATGGAAGGCCAAGACCGGCTGCGTCGTCGATCTGCGTGACCCGGTGCGCCAGGAAAAGCTGCTCAAGTACGCACCTGTGTCTGAGGTTTGGGGGATAGGCCGCGCGCTCAGTGCCAAGCTGCAGGGCGAGCTGAACATTCATACTGCCTGGCAGCTGGCCACCGCCGACCCCAAGCTGTTGCGCCGCTACTTCAACGTCAACGTCGAGCGTACCGCACGGGAGCTACGCGGCATTGCGTGCTTTCCGTTTGTCGACGGCAGCCCGGAGCGAAAGCAGCAGATCATCTGTTCGCGCTCATTTGGAGAGGAAGTTTTCTCCCTGGAGCAGCTGGAGGGTGCAGTCACCGCCTTCTCCACCACTGCAGCCGGGAAGCTCCGCGCGCAGGCGAGCCTGGCCAACTGCGTCCAGGTGTTCGCCAGAACCAGCCCTTTCACTAAGTCCGAGCCATACAGCGGGGCAAGGATCATTGCACTACCGTTCCCCAGTTCTGACACACGCGACATCGCCCAGGCGGCACTCGCTGGCCTGCGCAGCCTATACCGGGAAGGCCCGGCCTACGCCAAGGCCGGCGTAGTGCTCTCACAGTTCGTTGAGCGCGGATCAATCACAGGGGATCTTTTCGCCCCAAAACCACGCCAGGGCAGTGATGAGCTTATGCGTGTGATAGACGTGATCAACGCCAAGCAGGGCCGGGGAGCAGTACGCCTTGCTCGCGACACAGCAGGCGGCGCGTGGTCGATGCGCCGGGAGATGCTGAGCCCTGCGTACACCACCAACTGGAAGGAGTTGCCGAAGGCGCACTAGCGGGCTTGGGATTCTGCCAGCCCGTGATTCCCTGTATGGGTTCAAATACAGGGTTGACCCAATGGGACTGCGCAACTACCAAAAAACCCAGATGAGCATGCTCCGGCAAGGCGTTGCGGCCAAGAACTTGGTGCAGATGCTCATGAGCCCGACCGGCTCGGGTAAAACCGAAGTGGCCAAGGCGATCATCAAGGGTGCCCACGCCAAGGGCAAACGGGCATGGTTCATCGTCGACGGCGTGAAGCTGCTCGATCAGACACTCACCCGCTTCATGGCTGATGGCATTACGGCGGGTGCCATTCAGTCTGACCACCCCTGCACAGATCACAGCCTGCCGATTCAGGTAGCGACGATCCAGAGCCTGCGCCCGCGCCTGCAGTCCATGCTGGCCCATCGCCCCCCGCAGCTGGTGGTGATCGACGAGGCGCACGTTCTCCACCAGGCACACATCGAGCTGATTAATTGGTGCGAGGCGAATGGGGTACCGGTCATTGGCCTGAGCGCGACGCCATTTCGGCGGGGCCTGGGTCTCATCTTCAAGCGCCTGGTTACCTGTATCACAACGAAAGAGCTGACCGAGCAGGGCTTCCTTGTTCCAACTGAGTGCTATGTCCCCTCGGTGCCGTCTCTCAAGGGTGTGAAAACTGCCGCTAACGGTGACTGGATCGAAGACGAGCTGGCCGAGGTCATGGGGGATGCCCAGATCGTCGGTGACGTAGTTAGCCACTGGAAGGAGCTAGGAGAGAACCGTCAAACCCTCGTCTTTGCCTGTAACGTCGCCCACTCCAAGCAACTGGCCGAGGCGTTCTTCAACGCGGGCGTGATGGCTGCCCACATCGACGGGTACATGGACGGCGACGAGCAGGACGAGATTATCCGGCTCTACAAGGCTGGCAAAATCAAAGTGCTTTGCAGCGTCGCGATGGTCGCCAAGGGCTTTGACGACCCTGCGACAAGTTGCATCGTATTGGCCCGCCCGACGAAAAGCTTAATGCTGCACTATCAGATGCTTGGGCGTGTGCTCCGGCTATGCCCTGAGATCGGCAAGAAATTTGGCATCATCATCGACCACGCTGGCAACCTGTTGCGAAACGGCAAGCCCACTGATGACCTGCCTGACCGGCTGGACACGGGAGAGGGCGACCCTATCGACCGGCGCAAGCAGGATCAGCAGCCCGAGGAGAAGAAGGAACGGGCCTGTCCGCAGTGCAAGTTCATGTACTCGGGGCTGCTATGCCCGAAGTGTGGTCATGAGGTGCAGATCAAGGAAGGCGTTGCAGTGGCCAACGGTAAGCTCGTGAAGCTCGAAGACCGCAAAACAGTGATCGGCCCCAATAACAAACAGCGGATCTATGGGGAGCTCCTGCAATACGCCCGCAGCAAGAACAAAAAGGACGCATGGGCGCAGTACGCCTACCAAGCGTTCATGGGCGAGCCGATCAAGCGAGAGTTTCTGAGCGTTCAACCTGTGCCCACCACACCTGAGATAAGCCAGTGGGTGAAGGGCTACAACGTCCGTCGCGCCAAGAGCAAAGGCAGGGAAAGGTTTGGTTGATGTGACTTGGGTGGAATGCAAACCCAAAATGAGCGAGCCTAGAAAACCGAATCCCGAGGAGAGTTTTTCCGTGCAGACCTTCCAAATGCTGGCCAGCACAGCCGCCAGCCTGAACACTCCCACGCCACCAATGGTGTACCTGCAGTTGCTGATGGGGCGTCCATTTCCCTCTACAGCAGATGGTTCCGAAACACGCGAGCGACTTGAATGGATGTTGGAAGCTGAGGCTCGGTACCGCCTCAAACTGGCGCAAAAGATCCTCGACATCGCCCAGGCTGAACACAAGTGAAGCTCAGCGAGATCGAAACCAGCGTGCCCATAGGCCGGACCCTGGAGGGCCGGACCATCACGGTTCGCGATCTGTTGGAAGCATTTGCGACCGTGAGCGGAACGAGGTTGGGCTCGCAGGAGTTCGACCGCGCACTGACCGACCCAGCCCAGCTGCATGCCCGAGGAACGATCGACAACGCCGCCCGCTATTCGGCACTGCGGGCGTTGCTCAAAGCGGCCCAGGAGCAAGGCCCGCGCACATTCGAGTCGAAAGCAGTTGGAGTGGGCATGCAGTCGATAAGCGTTAGCCAGGCAGTGGCAGCGGATGGCCGGCAAACCACCACCCTCAGTATTGAGCTGAGTGGAGAGCCGGAACCAGGGCTTGGGATTGACCAGGCCCTTGATACGCTGGCCAGGCCTTAGAAATTCAACCAGTAGGAGCAACACAATGAATCGTCAAGAACTCGTGCAGCAAATCGCCCAGCAGACAGGCCAGACCCAAACCGCCGTCAGCGAAGTGCTCAACAGCTTCGTATCGACCGTCCAGGATGCCGTGGCTGCAGGCGACAAGGTGACGCTGGTCGGCTTCGGCACCTTCGAGGTAACCGAGCGCGCTGCGCGCACCGGGCGCAACCCGCAGACCGGAGCGCCGCTGAACATCGCCGCGTCCAAAGCCCCGAAATTTTCGGCCGGCAAGCAGTTCAAGGATGCCGTAAACGCCAAGTAATCGAATCATCAAGCAGAGCCGCCTACGGGCGGCTTTGTCGTTTCTGGGCGTGGTTAATCTGGACCTAATCCGTCCCGATATCCGCTTGGGATAAACGAAGGACATGCGAGCATGGCGCCATCGTAAAGGAGCCATCATGGACCCCATCAGCAACCCGCCACTGACCTTCCGCTCTGCAGCCACGGGCTACCTCATCGCTCTCGTTTGGCACGCCTGGAGAGCGCTCACGTTTCGCCATCAGGGCGACGGACTGACATCACTATCAAATCGCCACCTGGCTCTGCTCGTCGTTCTGGGGGTGTTGGTCAGCAGTTTGCTTCCGCCCCTGGTCCTGGGTGTGCCAGTTCCGCCTGTAGGCGCGATGCTGATCACTGCGGTTTCTATCGGCTTTGCTCGCTGGCAATTCGGCGTATCAGCGGCCACTGGGTTTCTTCTGATCATGTTTTTTGGCGATGCGCTGGGCGTCCTTCTGTGCTGGGTAGCTGGTGAACACGGCAAGCAGGTCGACCTGGCGTACACGCTATGGGCATTCATCGCGAACCTAGTGTTCTTCGTGCGCAACGGCCGCGCGCAAAAGCGTCGCGCGAACTCGACAGAAAAATAATCCCTTGGAATCCGCATGAACTCGACTCCTGAACAGCAACCGATCATCGACTACGAAGGCGATCACCTGGTCGTGAAGGCCTACGCCGGATGCGGCAAGACAACGACGCTCGTTGCCTACGCGCATGCACACCCCAAGCTGCGCATCCTCTATCTGGCCTACAACCGGGCGATTCGTGACGAGGGGGCCTCCAAGTTTCCCAGCAATGTCGTGTGCAAGACCTCCCACCAACTTGCATGGGGCACCTTCGGCCGGCAGTACCAGCACAAGCTGGGCAACGCTCGCCTGACTGACATTGGTAACTTGCTGGGTACGCGCGACTGGGGGCTCATCAAGGACGCCCAAGCCACCCTGGCTGCCTATATGTCCAGCGCCCAAGCGGAGATTGGGCTTGCCCACATCTTCAGCAGCGGCCAAGAGGAGCTGCAGACAGCCGGCGACGCCTACATCGACAAGGTGATCCACTCGGCCCAGCGCATCTGGGAGGCCATGTGTGACACCAAGCATAAATTCCCCTGCGAGCATGACGCCTACCTCAAGCTCTACCAGCTCAGCCGGCCGCAACTGCCATTTGACGTTGTGCTGTTCGACGAGGCGCAGGACAGCAACCCTGTGACGGCGGCAATCGTTGCCGAACAGCGCGCACGGAAAATATTTGTGGGTGATAAATGGCAGCAGATTTACCGCTGGCGTGGAGCTGAAAACGCCCTCGACGAGCAGATCGAGCTGGGTGCTGACGCCATGTTCCTGACTAACTCATTCCGCTTTGGCCCAATGATCGCCGGGGTGGCAAACGCCATCTTGGCAATGCAGGGCGAAACACGCCCCCTGGTTGGGTATGGCGCAAAGGACCGAGTAACCACCTCGCTGCCATTCGGTACCGAGCACCATGCTGTGCTCAACAGAACTGTTGCCGGCGTCATCATGACCGCCATCGACGCGGTGACCGGGGGCCAGACCGTCTACTGGAATGGAGGCATTGAGGCTTACCAAATTTCCGACCTCGAAGACCTCTACTACCTCAAGCAAGGTCGACGCGATGAGATCCGCAACAAGCGGATGTACGGCCCGTTCAATTGCTTTGAGAACTTCAGCGAGGCTGCAGAGGAGACCAAAGATCCGGAGATGAATCGCCTGCTGCGCATCATCAAGGATCACCCGGACATCCCGAAACTACTGGCCGCGCTGCGCCGCAACTCCACCGATGATCAGTCCAAGGCCGATGTGACAGTGAGTACCGTTCACCGGAGCAAAGGTCTGGAATGGGATGTGGTGATGCTTGAGGAGGACTTCCCGGACATCTTCGACACTGAGAAGATCAACGGTGAAAAGCTCGTCGACGAATTGAACCTGCTCTATGTCGGCGCGACGCGGGCAAAGAAGGTGCTCGTGATCAACATGATTGTGGAAGTGATTATCCGCAAAGCAGTGACCGCGATGAAGATGATGCAGGCATCAAAGGGCGCTACAGCATGATTGAGCTTTTCCTGGGGCTTCTTCTTGTGCCCTCTATGGTCATCTGGATATGGGAGAAGCTGGTGAGCCGCATGTCGATGATGGCCTGGGGCGTTTATCGGGCCACCGGCATCATTGGTACCCCAATCCATGAGATGGCTCATGCGCTGACGTGCTTGTTGTTCGGCCTGCGTATCACGTCGATCTCGCTCTACTCTCCGAACGTCATCACCGGCAGCATGGGTTTCGTCCGGTTCCGGTATAGCCCCGGCAACATCCGTCACGCCGTAGGCATGGCCCTGCAGGGCATAGCGCCGCTGATCGCAGGTGGGCTGATCGTGGTGCTCGTGCTGGGTACCTACTACGCGGTAGAAGCGCCCAACCAGGGGGTGGTGTGCTTGTCGCTGTGGATAGGTCAGGTTGCCATGCTGAGTTTGGGGGCGTTGCTCGATCAAGCAACCTCGGGCCTCGCAGGCGCTCTGGTGGCCTGCCTGCTGCTGATGATCGCGATGCACGCGATACCGAGCTGGGCAGACATCAAGACTGGCCTCAAGGGGCTGATTGGCGTCGTTGTGCTCGGCGGCTGCCTGGTGCTGGCCGTGGAGGGCCTGTGGGCAGCTGGAACATCGCTGGTCGGTGCCAATGGCGCTCAGTACCTGGAGAAGGCCTTGCTCGGTGCAGAGTGGGCATTGATCTGCGCGGTGTTCGGCGCTGTCTCCGTGGTAACCCTTGCCGTGGCCGGATCGGTTGTGTTCGTCCTTGCCCCCTCGACGGTATGGTACTGCTGGGATTGGGTGCGGGGTGCGCGCGGGGGCCTCTAGTGCAGCAGTTGCTTGGTCGTAAAGCTCAGGGCGCAGCGCACCCTGACCAGGTAGCGCGGCAAGCCCCGGTGTTCAGACCGGGGAGGATAGCGAGCAAGGCGCAGCCTTGCCCGGTGTTGGGTTTTTCTGGGCGCATGAAACACTGATCACATGACCCAGACTAAGACCCTCAAGGTCCGGATTCGAGACAAGCACGCCCCGATGCTCCGGCACATGGCTCGTAGCGTGAATTTCGTCTGGAACTACCTGAACGAACTCAGCCAACGCTCGATCCGTGAGCGCGGGGTATTTTTGTCGGCCTACGACATGCAGAAATACACCAACGGCTGCGCCAAGGAGTTGGGGCTACACAGTCATACCGTTCAGGTGGTGGGAAAGGAGTACGCCACTCGGCGCTTGCAGTTTCGCAAGAGCCGGCTCAACTGGCGCAAGTCCCGTGGTGTGCGCCGTTCTCTGGGCTGGATTCCGCTCAATACCGGCGCGGCGAGCTGGAAGAATGGCCAGGTCTACCACAACGGCAACTTCTTCAAGGTATGGGACAGCTTCGGCCTGGGCCATTACCGTTTCCGCTCCGGTAGCTTCACTGAAGATGCCCGTGGCCGCTGGTATTTCAATGTGGTGGTCGATGTAGAGGCCAAGCCTTCGGCCGGGAAGCACGCCGTGGGTATCGACCTGGGTCTCAAAACCGTGGCCACCTGTAGCGATGGGGCCGCGCTTGAAAACGCACGCTTCTACCGGGATCTGGAGCCGGCCCTGGCCATTGCTCAGCGCGCCGGCAAGAAAGCCCGTGTCCGGACCATTCACGCGAAGATCGCCAACCGGCGCAAGGATGCCCTGCACAAGTTCAGCCGCTCACTGGTCGAGCGGTGCAATCTGATTGTGGTGGGCGATGTTAGTCCGCAGAAACTCGCCAAAACCAATATGGCCAAGTCCGTGCTCGATGCCGGCTGGGGCCAACTGAAAACGATGCTGGCCTACAAGTGCGCTCACGCAGGTATCGTGTTCAGGGAAGTCAGCGAGGCGTACACCACCCAAACCTGTAGCTGTTGCGGCGCAATGCCCGACAGCAGGCCGAGAGGTATCGCAGGGCTTGGAATAAGAGAATGGACCTGTGAGTGTGGTGTCACTCACGACCGCGACATCAACGCGGCCCGGAACATCCTCGCGGCGGGACATCGCCGTCTAGCTGTAGGAATCCCCGCTCTATAGGGCGGGGAGGATGTCAAGGCGATACTGTCCGCGCGAGCGCGGGCCTCCAGCATGAGCTGAGAAGGGTCAGGAGCCTGGCGCAGTTCAAGTTCCATCTGGCCTGGGTTTGATGGGCGCTTTCGCAAATTTGCGTGCTCGTATCGGTTGAAGCTGGCCGGTGAAAACGGCATGATTACTACTGCCGAAAGGCGCGGCAGCTGTCCGCATTACAGCTCAAGAATCTCCAAGCCGCACGCCCTGTGCGGCTTCAAGTAAGTCGCTTTCATACGATAGCGCACTCCAAGTTCCAGAAATCAATCACTAACGCATGAGCGTTGGTGTTTGTCCGTGCCTTGCACGGGTCGAAAACTGGCGACTCATCCAGTTCAAATAACCTGAAAAACATCCCAGCGGGGAATCCCCGTATGGGGTTTCTTCGCTCTTAAAAATTGGAGCTAAGAAAATGAAACAAGTCATCAACCTGACTAAGTTTAAAGCCACTGCTGATCTGGAGCGCTTCGGCGTGAAGGATCTTCGCTCGTGGAAAGAATTTCAGGAGATTCGTAATCTCCTGTACTTCCCATTGCCGCCGACCCAAGAGCAAGTTTCTGTTCGCGTCGAAAGACTCGCAGAAATTGCCCGCAATGAGTCGGAGAAAACGGGTGCAACTTCCGTCCTGGTAAGTTGCCCGCCGTGGATGATGCGCTCACTGGTCGCCGAGTTGGTTTACTTCAACCTGACGCCAGTTGTGAGCTTCACCAAAAAGACCACCGATGAAGGCATGTCCATTATCGCGCTGGTCGAAGCTGCTTAATCGCAACAACTAAATAATCGCCCACTGGGGGAGAAATTCCCTACTGGGAGTTCTCCTTTCTTCGGGCTTTGCTTTTGAGAATGGAGAATTAAAGATGCAAAAGTTTGACAGCAAAGTAGCCATGACTGAGTTCGGTTTTGTTAGCAACGCGCAAGCGCCTGCTTTCGATCCCACCCATCACTTCATGGATTATGTCGCACCGAAGAACGTCAACTATGTCTTCCGTGAGGAGCTGCTGAAGCCCTTCATGAACTGGTTGTACACCCCGTTCGGCGATGCCGGCATGCTGGTAGGGCCAACTGGCTCGGGCAAGTCTTCGCTAGTAGAGCAAGTAAGTGCCCGCCTGAACTGGCCGTGCATCACTGTGTCGGCTCATAGCCGCATGGAGATGCCGGAGCTTACCGGCTACAACCTGCCCGTCACCGACCCGGTGAGTGGCGACCTGAACACGAAGTTTGTGGATGGGCCGCTGACCAAGGCCATGCGCCTTGGTTTCGTGTTTGTGCTCGATGAGTACGACACGCTCGATCCGGCCGTCACTGTGGGCTTGCACGCAATCCTTGAGGGGCGACCCTTGGTGATTGCAGAAAACGGCGGTGAAGTGGTCAAGCCTCACCCTAACTTCCGGTTTGTCGCTTGCGGCAACACCTGTGGGCAGGGCGATGACAACGGGCTCCATGCTGGCACCATGCAGCAGAACCTGGCGTCGCTGGATCGCTTCCGTGTGTGGAAGGTGGACTACCTGCAACCAGATAGCGAAATCGCTGCTCTGATGCAAGGAATCCCCGGCCTCCCTGAAAACGTCGCTCAGAACATGGTCAAGGTGGCGAACTCTGTTCGTGACCAACACCAGGGGAAGAACGGCAATTACCTCAGCGTGACAATTTCCACCCGGATGTTGCAGCGCTGGGCTCGTATCGCGTTGGCCTACACCCAGTTGGGTGCAAGCGCTAACCCAATTCAGGACGCACTGAACGAGTCGCTGCTTAATCGCTGCGACAAAACTCAGCGTCTGGGCATCGTCAAGATCGCGCAAAGCGTTTTTGGTGGTACCTGGTCCCACGCAGCCTGATCAAAACCCTAATGGGGGAATCTCCCCCACAAGGGTGTGATTCCCCTTTTTTGCTTTCGAGAAAAGGAAAATCACAAATGACCATTCAAGCCAATGAGATCAAGATCCTTGATCAAATTCTGCTGGTTGATCTGTCCGGCATTCACCTGTGGACAGCGCGCAAGAAACTGAAGCCTGAAATGCTGGAGGGGAAAATTCCTCCTGCAACTTTGGCGTCTCTTGGCTCGATGCGTGTCATCGACCCGGAGAAGCTGAAACCGTTCGAGAAGATCAAGCGGCAGGCAACAAAGGTGGTGGAAGAGTGCGGGGTGAAATTCCTCGGTGGCTATGCCATTTCTCAGGACCGTATCCAGGATGTCGTTGACCGCCTGGAGGCCCTGAAGACGCAATTCTACGACCTGAAAAACAACTTCCTGCCTAACTACGACCGCTGGGTAACCGAGTGGATCGAGAAGGGGTGGGAGAAACAAGAGTGGCGCGACGCCATCCGGTCTTCCGTGACGCCGAAAGGGGTTGTGGATGCCGGAATGCAGTTCGGCTATGCGGCTTGCCGTGTAGCACCTGATGGCGACAAACACTTGTCCGGCACCCTCGGTGGCCAAGTACGCGGCCTGGCGGATCAGCTCTACGCTGAAACCGCTGAAACTGCTGAACGACTGCTGGAAACCGGCCTGGCCACTCGTGGCCATGTCACTCAAACCACGCTCAATACGGTACGGAAAATCAACGCCAAGCTACGCGGCCTGATGTTCCTGTCCAGCGATGTTAAAGCCCTCTCCGAGCACATCGACGCGATTCTCGCGGCGCTACCAACCTCGGGTGTGGTCAACGGCACGCAGTACAACACCGTGGTAACCCTCGTCTCTTCCCTCTCGGATGAGGATTCGATCAAGCGACTCATCAAGCATCTAAACCAGGCTGTTGGCCAGGTCGCGACGCTTGCTGTGCAGGAACCGGAAGCTGTGGCCCATATCGAGCCGCCGCAGATCGATCCAGTGCAGGAATCTACCCCTGAGCCAGTTGAAGCCAGTAGCGCGCAAGCGCCGCAGGTCGATGCTGTGGAGGCGGTAGAAGAGGAGCTTGAGGAAGCTGACGAAGCGGTGCTGGCTACGTTGTTCCAGTTCCGCCCAAGCAACGAAAAAAGCTCAGTAGTACCCGCCGAACAGGCCACCGATGAGGTGCCTGCCGACGCTGCGACTGAGCCAGACATAGCACCCGAACCACTGCCACAAGCAGCCGGCTTCTGGTTCTAACCAACCAATAAACCCCGCGCGGGAGTCCTCCCGCCTGGGGGGATTCCCTTTAGCGCGGAGGCGAGAAAGGAGAATCGAGATGAACAATAACTCCCTGATTGGCTCCCTGCCGATCTATGCACAACACCTGAGCGAGCAAACCGGCGTCAAGGTGGTGGTAGAGGGAACAACGGCCTACACAGACGGCCAAAAAGTAGTTGTCCCGTTCAACCTGGACGACCTTCCGCTGTCCTTCGGATTCATCGCGCACGAATGCTCCCATGTCCGCAACACTGATATGGACGTGTTCAAGCTCACGCTGAAGACGCCGTTCCGCAAGCGATTGCTGAACGCGCTAGAGGACATTCGCATTGAGCGGATGAGCATGGATCAGTACCCCGGTACTGAGGAGGATATTCGCTACCTGAACCGCAAGGTTCTACTTGAGCCGTTTCGGCCTGAGCAGGTAGAGAGCTGTCCTCCGCTCCATGTCGTACACAACGCAATCCTCATCGGCACTTACTGGAAAGTTCAGGAGCCGCAGCTTGAGGTTCCCGCAAAAGCGTATCTGAACGCGCTGGAGGCACTTCTGGGTGCTGACCTGGCCGACCAGATCATGCTCACAGCCTGTGATGTCCTGAAGTGCAACAGCACAAAGGATGTCCTTGGCCTGGTTGACGCCATCATTGCCATGCTGCCCTCTCCGGAGGATCAACAGCAGGACCAGGATGACGACAGCGACTCTGACACCCAACAGGGCCAAGACGAGCAGAGCCAGCCTGATGACCAGCCACAAGGCCAGTCTCAAGGTGGTGATGACCAGGAGCAGCAGAGCGAGCAAGGCGGCGACACCAAGGCAACCGAGGGTGGAGATAGCGAGGAGGAGGGTGATACCGAATCTGAGCAGAAATCTTCGTCCGGCGATGAGCAGGGTGAAGTCAATGAAAAGGGTGACCAGCAGGATGGCGATGCCGAGCAAGGCGAACCAGGCAACAACGATGGGGCTTCTGATCTGCGCGAGCAGGCCATGAACGCCACCGAGGCCGACTTGGAAGGGTTGGTGTCGGAAGTCGGAGATGCCGCAGCTGCGATGTTGGGTAACAAGGCAAAGCGCCAAGGTGTCGAAAGGGCATTTTCCTTGGGTGGGCGCAGTGCATTGCGTGGTGAAGATGCCTCACAGCGTCGGATTCGTGCAGGCATTGAGCAATCGTCTGGGCTGCGTCAGTGCCTCAATGGACTGCTGCAGGCTCAGGTTGATTGCCGTGTGCGCCTCAAGCGCTCAGGCCGGCGTATAGACACAACACGAATCGCCATGCTTCCGGCTGGTGAGACGCGAGTGTTCCGCAGTAAGGCGCGTGCTGAGCGGCATTCAGCAGCAATCCAATTTCTCCTCGATAAGTCGGGGAGCATGCGGGAAGCGATGAATGAAGCTGAGGCAGCGCTCTATGCGGTGCTCCATTCGCTGGAAAACATCCCGAAGGTTACGACCGGCGCGATGTCCTTTCCTGACCGTGGGCACGATGGTGTTGAGCGATGCGCGCTGATCAAGAGTCACCGGGAACGGCTGATTTCTGCAGTGCAACAAAGAGCTTTCGGCGCTGAAGTGCAGGGGTGTACGCCCCTCGCCGAAGCACTGTGGCCTGCAGCAACGGATCTGATCATCGCCAAGGGCGAGCGCAAGATCCTGTTCGTCATCACTGATGGCGAGCCGGACAACGCTCACTCCGCGAAAGAGATGATCACGCGCTGCGTAAACAGCGGCATAGAGGTGATTGGTTTGGGGTTTGGAGGTGCCAATGAGCACGTTCTGTCCCGGCTGTTCACTCACTACCGAGCAATAGGCACGGTTGCCAACCTCAAGAACGCGCTCTTTGAGCTGGTTCGCGAGTCCCTGGTCGCCTAAGTCAAGCAATCCAACCCGATAGGGGGTCACCCCTACCGGGAGTGGCCCCTTTCGCGTTGTGGGAGCCACAAAATGGAAAATACTGCGTTGGCAATGCCTCTCCTCGATCTGTTTGGCGAGGAGGTAATCATCCAGCGGCGCTCGTTCGAGCGTCGGCCTCGTGCTCTGACTGTTGCGCGGACAGTTGAGCAATTGGGGTTCCTAGACATCCTTGAGATGTCTGATGAAGCACTGGAAAAGCTGCGGGCAAGCGAAGAAATCACCGACGATTATATCGACTGGCTTCGTGACTACCTGCTCAAGCTAACACTGCGTCAGATCCTGCACCCGCAGGTGAGTGATGCGAATTGGCGTGAAGCAATTGACTGGCTGCTGTCGGATGAGAACCATCCCTTCAGCTTCAAGGCCTGCTGCAACGCTAGTGGCGCTGACCATGAGGAAGTCCGCGAGGGCGTACTCAGCATCATGCGTAAACACATGAAATAACCGACTGCCCGTGAGGGGGAAAACCCCCTCGCGGGTTTTCTCCGTCTGGGCTCCAGAAAGGAGAAATGGACAATGTTGAAGACCTCTGTGGTTTCGTACCCTGATCGTGGCAACTATGGGAATTCGCGGTACCGGGGCAACTGCACCGGCCATATCGTGAAGGACTTCTTCGCTACCTACATCAAGCGCAAAAATGGGTTGATTGTTGACCCAAGCATTGGTGGCGGTACGAGCGTCGATGTTGCCCGCGAGATGGGCCTACGGTTCGTCGGAACGGATCTGCACCAGGGGTTCAACCTCCTGGTCGACGATCTCAAATCCCATCTGGGAGAAGAAGCTCACGTCGCCTGGTGGCACCCTCCGTATGCGGGAATGCTCCAGTACAGCGGTATTGAGTGGGGCAATGAGCCTCACAAGTGGGATATGTCGCGCATGTCGATGGCTGACTTCACCGAAGCTCTTGAGCTCGCGGTGATGAACATCCATGACGCCGTTGAGGCCAATGGCGTGTACGGAATCCTGATGGGAAACCTTCGTCGTGCAGGCGAGTATTACAACCTGTCCTCGTTAGTAGAGCGCATAGCGCCGGGCAAGCTGATCGACGAGATCATCAAGGTCCAGCACAACTGCGTATCCGACTCACGCTTGTACCGGGGCAACCTGGTGCGAATTTCCCACGAAAAACTGCTCGTCTTCCGCCGCCAGCAGGCCTCGTTGTTCCTTCTTGGGGCAATGCAGCGCCGAGCTGAGGCAATGACGGGTATTACCTGGCGTGCTGCTGTGCGCCGGGTGCTGCAGGGCGGGAAGGTTCTTCACCTGAAGGACATCAACGCCAAGATCGAGCCGTTTGCGTCGAGTCGCAGCAACAACAACTGGCAAGCCAAGGTGCGGCAGGTTCTGCAGGACGAGCGTTATTTCGTCCGGGTAGAAACTGGCGTCTACCAGCTGGCTGCGTGAGGTGTCCGATGATGACTGATGCCAAGCGTAAAGCCTTCATTTCCGAGCATGTGGCGGCAACAGCACCCATCCCCTGCGAGTTCGCTCAAGGGGACACTGTAACGGTGCTGAACGGTATGGGAGTGGAAATTCAGGGGAAAAAGATTCTGGGCTTTGTCCGGGAGATTGACCCTGAGTGGCGGCCAAAGGCCTTCGTTTACCTCGATTGGGACTGCTACTGGTTCCCGGTTGAAGTCGAGAGGCTGACCCTGGAGAACCAGGACGTATGTTCGTCCTGCAACTCACCAGCAGAAAACATCATCGGGTGTCCCGATGGTGCTGAGCTGTGCTCGCAGTGCTTCGATAACTCGAACCACTGATAACTGAACAGCCGGGGCACTCGTCCCGGCAAACACAAACCCCTGCGGGAGAAATCCCGTCAGGGGTTTCTCCGTGTCTGGGGTTCCCAACCAGAATGGAGAACTACCCATGACCACCATCATCAACACGAAGATCGGTGAATCGAAGAACGTCGCACGCCTTTGGCTGGAAGGCCGCAAGCTCGAAAGGGCAGGTGTGCGAATTGGTACCCGCTACCAGCTGGTGACCAACAAGGCGATGGAGCGCCTGGAACTGCGCGAGGCCCCGGCCTCTGCAAACGACCAGGTGTTTACCGTCTCCAAGCGCGAGCGTCGCGGCAACGTGTTGCCACTGATTGAGATTCGCTCCAAGCAGCTGACTGATCTGTTCGAGAACATCGAGCGGGTTCGGGTGGCTATAAAGAACGGTCGAATTGTGGTGACCGCTCTGCACCTTGAAACCAAGGTGCGTGAGCGCGTGAAGCGTTTGATTGAAAAGCTCCGTTCCGGTGAGTCGCTGGCAGTTGCCAGCCTCTTCATGGGTGGCGGCGTGCTGGACAAGGCGCTTCACAGCGGCCTGCGTCGTGCTGGGGTGAAAACCTTTGTGCAAGTAGGTGTTGAGCTTGAACCTGATTACCTGGACTCCTCGATAGAGAACAACCCGGAAATCTGGAACGAGAGAAGCGTGGCGATCTGCTCAGATATCCGGGAGGTCAACTGGGGAGGGAATGCTCCGCAGTGCGACATCCTAGTGGGGGGCGTGCCCTGCACGGGTGCGTCTAAAGCTGGGCGCAGCAAAAACAAGTTGAGCATGGCAGAAGAACACTCTTCGGCCGGCGCTCTGTTTGTGGACTATCTCGATGCTGTGAAGGCGCTTAATCCCGCCGTCTGCGTCATCGAGAATGTCCCAGAGTACCAGTCAACAGCCGCGATGATGGTTATCCGGTCAGTGCTTACCAGCTTGGGTTACCAGCTCAAGGAGGCAGTGCTTAACGGAAACGATTTCGGCGCTCTTGAGCGACGCAATCGCCTGGTGGTCGTCGCGACCAGCAAAGGGCTTCCTGACCTGTTCGACTTTGCTCAGCTTCGGCCGGTAAGGGAGAAAGAGGGAAGCATCAGTGAGGTGCTGGAGGATGTCCCGCTCGATTCTGAGCGCTGGAAACCCTTCGACTACCTGGCTGCGAAAGAAGCCCGAGACAAGGCGGCAGGCAAAGGGTTCGCCCGGCAACTGCTGACTGGTACCGAAGGGCATTGCGGAACTATCGGTCGGTCATACGCGAAGTGCAGAAGCACTGAACCGTTCCTGGTCCATCCGGTCGATCCGTCGCTTTCACGGTTGTTCACGCCGGTAGAGCATGCGCGGCTGAAGGGAATCCCAGAGGAAATTATCTCTGGACTTCCCGACACCACCGCTCATGAAGTGCTTGGCCAATCGGTGATCTACCCCGTGTTCGAGTCCGTTGGGGTCGAACTGGGTGTGGCGCTGAACGGCGCAGTAAACCCGGATATCGGGGAATTAAGGTCTGCTGGGGTTGTTTCGGTTTGCCAGCAGATTTGTGGTGGTGGGAACTGCGGTACTGGTGCGGTCTGCCAGGAAGGGGTCAACCCAAGCACAGAAATGCCGGCAGTGCTGTTCAGGGCCCCTAACCAGGGGCAAGGGCAGCTGGACCTGGTAGCAGCGTAACCAATAACCCAAGCGGGGAGAAATCCCCGCTTGGGGCTCTCTCCGTTTCAAAAGGAGAGAGCAATGAGCGCAATTCTTGAAGCGGCCCGCATCCAGGGCAGCCAACAGATATGCCGAAAGGCCTGGGTCAGCCGGGGCAGCATGAAGGTTCATCTCTGGGAGCTATCCGAGGGCGGGGTCATCTTGCTGCGTCATGACCAGGGGAAAGGGTTCATTCAGCCGGTACTGCTGGACGAACCGCTGGAGGTGGTCGTTGATCGCTTCCGCAACAAAGTAGGCAATCGGGTGTTCTCACCCAATGGCGCATGAAGAACAACAGGCCGGGTACTCCTATGGAGTCCCGGCCTTTTTGTTTCTAAACAGGCTTGAACAGAGTGATGGTTTTGGTAAAATCGCGCGCACAGAGACTCACATTTCAAAGTGAAGGCCTCTAAAGAATCCCTCCAGCGTAGCGACCGCTGCGCTCAAGAACCTTAGTGTCGAGCATGTGCTCTTCACCAAGCGTCTGAACCATGTATGTGGTCAGACACCCTCACTCTCGTATGAGATTGAGACCCAAAGCCAAGCCGGGCTTCATACGGTCCAAATAGCAGACAAAGAACTCAAAGGCTCGTCCTTCGTGCGCTTATGCCTGCAACAAAACCCGCAGCGGGGAAACTACCCCGCCAGGGTGTTTCTCCGTCTGCACACTTTTGCTAACGGAGAAACACAAAATGAAAGCTCTCATAATCGCTATCGCAGTTGTAGTTGGTGGTATTCAGCTCGGTTTCACCGCGTTCGATGCTGCCGTTGCATCTGCCGAGCAGTCTCAAGTCGCTCAGAGCATCAAAGCGCGTCAAGCACTTTGATCAAATCAACCCCAAGGGGAACTTCCTCTTGGGGTTGTTCTCTTTCGGCGAGGAGACATAAATGCTTTTCAATAATGCAATCGACGCTATTCGTGGCGCTGAATTCTTTGCTGAAAAATCGAAGCTCGCCTACGCAATCTATGCGGCAGACACCGGCTTTACTGTAATACAACTAACTTTAGCCAATGGCTCGGAGTTAGAAATAATTAAACCCTGATGGGAGTTTCCCATCAGGGGCACTTCTATCTATAAATAGGAGTGCGTTATGTTCAAAAGAAAAATATTAGTTTGGTTAAGGGATGCCCTAATCGGTCTCGGCTGCAGTGTTTTAGCAACCGGATTTATCGGAATCATCACACCTGGTACCGCGCCGTTCGCTATCGCGTTCTGCTTGGTAGTCGGTTTGATACTGCCGGTTCTCGGTTTGGTGGTATCCTTTTTCTATGACTGAATCGTCCCGCAAGGAGACAAAAATGGAATCGTCGATTTCTCTCGTGATTGCGATTGGCTCTGTGCTTCTGGCACTGGGCGTCGTAGCTCTCGTCGGGTACCGCATTGCGGATCGCCTCGACAAAAAGCTAAACACTGAAATCAAGCACCATTAACCAGCTCAAGCTGGACGAATAAAGAGCCCTAGCTTAGGCCTGGGCTTGTTGTGGTAGCCCCTCGTGGGTGATCCACCAGAGCTTCCTCAATGAGGCGGCTCCGGGGATCACCCACCAGGAGAGCTGACCATGACTGAAGTACACGCTATTTTTTGCCGCGAACTCGACGAGCTGATGCTGGAGTCTGGCCGCACTATCAAAGTGCCTCCCCAGATCGCTCGCACCGTGAGCCCACGCTTCCTTGACACTCGTTACGTGAGGTCGTGGGCTGTAATGTGCAACCTGATCCCAGCCGGTGGCGAGGTATCGGTCCTGCAGGCAGCCTAATGAGAGCAGCAGACGAAAGCCCCGGCATGCGCCTAGAAACGCGGACGGGGTTTTTTCGTTTCTGGCCCACGAGTGGCATTGCACTACTCAGCAAAGCGCCGCCGCGCGGCACGAGCCCCAAGCGATGTTTTTCCATACCGCACTCGAAGCTATCAGGACAGCAGAATTCTTTGCCCTGAAATCTAAGCTGCCCTATGCCGCCTTCACCGAGAATGCTGGCTTTGGTGGTCGGACCAGCAAGACTATTCAGGTCGCATTCCGTCCAGATATAGCGCCACCCGACCCCACCCCGTCCCTAACATTCACTCATCATTGCTTAGAGTGGATGCCATGCGCTTTCTACGAACACCAAGCCTCGCTCGCGCCATCTGCACCGCCCTGGTTGGGCTGCAGATCAACACCCTCGCTTATCCTGCCTACGCAGACTCAGTAGGCAGCAGCCAGGCTGCAGGGCGCTCGTTGACGCAGCAATCGCTGCAGGCCTTTCCCGTCACGCAGCCCATGACTAGCCTGGAGCAGCTGTATCCGGACATGAATTCAGGGGATACCAATGAATTGCAGTCTGTATTCGGCAAGGACACGAAGATTATTGATGTTGGCACTAAAGCTAACACGCGGCTTCAAACCGAGAACTCGATGGATGGCGAAGCATATCGGGTGCTCACAGATAGTTCAGCTCGCATAAGCCCTGATCTGTCAAAAGACCCCATGTTTAACCAGGCGGATCAGGTCAGAAGCAATGATTACATGGCTGATTTCAAAGAGACCTTTGCTGATTGCTCAAGAACAGAAGTCTTCGAGCAAAAGAAGAAAAAGGCTCATGTTGCCAAGTACAAAACATGCGAACGGCTGACCGATTTGACCGGCTCGTATACGTTTAAGCACGACTATGCAATTGGCATCGTCGAGTATGTTGACGGTCAGCCAAACTTTCAGTCATGCGGGACCGGGTGTTTATATGTTTGGGTTGGTACAGTTGGTGATAACTACTGGGGTGGCCACTGTAAGATTTACGAAGAGTACACAAGATTTAAAATTATAAATCCACAGGCTGTGATAAAGGCCGAGATTGAGTATGCGAAGTTCGATGACTACTTCGAGATTCATATGGATAACCAATTGGCATGGTCGCACACGCCTGGAGTATTCCCACCAGAAACAGCTGGTTCATGCGAGCGAAGTACGAGCTGGCAAGTAAATCCTGCGAAAGACGTTACCTCAGCATTCAAAGAAACAGGGAAGGTTGTGACCTTCAAAACACGCACATCTGTCTCGGGTGGTGGCGAAGGGTACGCAAGAATCAAGATTACTTACGACCCAGCCAAGGCAGTTACAGATAACGGCTGGGGGCCTGAAGAGCACCTTCCGTTTTTCGATCAGGTCAACGATGGCTTCTGTTCCAACGTGAGTGTTACATGCACGGAGAACCCAGACACGGATGGTGACGGTTGCGCGACGGTGAGTGGTGTCACTGTCTGTGAAGACGCATTAAAACCAAGTCCTCAAAACTCTATCCCGCGCTTTTGTAAGGCTGTCTCGGCGAGCGCTGATTGCTCATTCTACAAGGGGCCAATGAAGTGCTACAAAGACCCTCAAGGGGTGGAGCATTGCCCACAGAACAATGGCGGAAACCTCGATTCTTGTAGCACGCTCGAAAACAACAAGAGTTGTGGATTCATCTCTCAGAAATGTATTAAGGGCGCTGGTGGTAATAATGGCTGCTACGCATACGAGGAGGTATGGGACTGCGGGTATGACACCGAGTACGAAACCATTGTAAATACCGGCGCTACAGTGGACTGTCCAGGTGGTGCCAGGTGCATGGGTAGTGAGTGCTTTGATACATCTAATGTAAAAAGTGGTGACTTCGCTTATGCGGTTGCCATGCTGCAAGTTGCACAGTTCGCTGAGCACGACATGGACTGCGGCGGGGACGGCACGGATGTGAACCAAGCAAATGATTGCAAAGTCTTCAAGGGCGATGCAATGGAGTGCAAAAAGGCATTGGGAGGGTATGTCGACTGCTGCGAAGCTCCAGAAAGTGTAAGCATTATTGATTACGTCAACCTGACCATGAATAGCCTTAAAATGGCCAGTTCACTTGAGGCGCTTAACCGAACCGGAAGCCTCTTTTCTCCGGGATACTGGGCTGCTGGTACGAATGCTGCGATTTCAGGGGCAACGGCTGTTGTCGAAGGCCAGTGGGGCACCGTTGTCGACGCTGCAACTGGTGCATTTAAAAAGACCCTGCAAGGCACAATTGAACAAACCGCTATCAGTAAGCTCCAAACCTGGCTGATGCAGCAAGCATATAACGCTATGGTGGAGATGGGCGCTACGACTGCTGCAAATGCTGTATTTGCTACAGGCTCGAATGGTGCGGTAACTGGTCTATCCGCAAATGCTGCAGCGGTCTTAAACTTTATTGGCTGGGTGTATATGGTCTATGTAATCGTAGACTTGCTCATCAATATTATTTGGGAGTGCGAGCAGAAAGAATTTGAGCTTGGTGCCAAGAAAGAGACACGACAATGTACATTTGTAGGTAGTTACTGTGCCTCAGATTCCGCCTTAGGATGTGTTGAGAAACGGGAGTCATACTGTTGTTACGGTTCGGTTGTAGGCCGAATTATTCAAGAATCAGCCCACGAACAGTTAGGGTTGAGTTATGGCGAGATTGAAAATCCAACCTGCGAAGGTCTAACGCCGGATATGTTGTCCAAGATGGACTGGGATAAGGTGGATCTTTCGGAATGGATTGGGATGCTGAATATGGCTGGCCATTTACCAACAGCGAATACGGTTTCGATTGAAGATTTGACGGGCTCTGGAAGCGGGCTCGGTGAGTTCTCAGAGGGTGAAGCCAGAAAGAACACCCTTGATCGAAACCTTGAGCGTCTTGATGGTTTTGACGTAGATGCGGTTAAGAAGAAAGCTGAACAAAACTTGAGGTAGAACGCAAGTGATAAGAAAAGGCCCCGCATAGCGGGGCCTTTTTTATTTCAGAAAGAATAGTGGTCTTCCCTGTGAAAATACTGCTGGTGGAATATCACCGGCTCTAAGTTTCTGGCCTGGGTAGTAAATATAAAACCAACTTGGAAGGTTTTTGGAAAGAGAAAGCATAGAGCCCCATAGGTCTAGATTACTTTTGTCGGCATCTAAGACCATCTGATCATTACGGATAAAAACGGGTCCAAATGAGCTTCCTTGACCTACAAAGTCAGGGTTTTGCTTAACTGCATCGGTGAATGGAATAGGCTTGTCAGCGAGGCTGTCGCCTAACGACGCATACGAAAATCCATGCGCGTAGGGATACATCCCGGTCTGCATTTTCACCGCTGACAGCTGGCCCGGATACGTTTTGATTCTTGCCTTCTCAAGTTCTTGCATGGCAATACTTGCTGCTTGCTCTGGCGTACTGGCCAACTCCACTGGCACCCATGCGGCGATCTGTGTTGTACCCGCTGGCTCTGCGTTCCCGCTGATTAAGAATAAACCTGAGCTGATAGCGAACGCAGATGCGCCTGCGCTCGCTGACGATGGAGCAACTGAACCAGCGAGCGCCATACCCATGTCCGCTATGGTGTTCAGATTCCCGCTAGGAACTGAGGATGCAGCAATATCCTTGAAAGCAATAATACCGAAACCGTCAATCAGGATTGTCTGTGCCTCTGACCACTGACTTCTCGGCGGTAGCTCCGCCATCATTTTCGAGACTAATTGCTTGCGGTTTTCAAGAACCTTCTCGCTTGGGCCGTTAGTAGTGCAACCGGCCATAAGCAGCATAGCTGTAACGGCAGCCACTGTTCTTGCTGCATAGTTAATGTTCACCTAAAGCCTCCTTCGCCTTTCCGGCCTCAATTCGTAAGTAAATTTCTTCTCGGTATACCTTCACATCATTTGGCGCGGAAATGGCAAGTTTGACTTGCCCGCCCCCGATTGAAGTAACTGTGACCTTGATGTCATCACTAATCTGAATGGATTCACCAGTAGACCGACTAATGTGGAGTGACATTATGATTTCCTTCACGCCGTTTGTGCGGAAGATTGGTTGTACTTCTGGTCGTTGCGGATCATCTGCTCATCCCGTGGGCACCCTGATTTATTCAGGAACACATCGAGCTGGCGAAACGAGGTGAGGCGGGGGGTGGTGGTCATGGCTGCATCTCCCTGATGCGTTGTGTGATGGTTCTAGTTGACCACCACTAGCAACAAACCCAAGCATTGCCTACCTGGTCTGCGGCCCAACCAGGGAAGGCGGGACCGGCCCGAGTCGATCCACAAGATCCGGCAGGGTGCCGGTGATAGGTGACAGGTTAAACACCAGTCGTCCTTGATATACCACGGCGAAGTTTTCACCCTCGGTTCGGGTCAGTGCAGCTTCGTTGACGATCAAGGCCGTGGCCACTTCCCGCCAAGAATTGGCGCTGCGAATGGCCCTGAACATTTCGTCCAGGGCCTTGGCAGGTTGAATGGGCTGCCTGGCTGCACGAGGGCGGGTAGCCAATGCTGCAGGAGCCCATTGCATTAGCCGGCCTCCGCTTCTGCAGCAGCGGGCTTCGACTCGCCTTCCTGGCTGGGGGCTTCGGTTCGCATCTTCACCAACTGCTCGATGGCTTCCATGAACGCTTGTGGCGGCTGAGCACCTTTGACCAGCAGGCGGTTGCCGGTCTGGTTGTCGATCACGAATGTAGCCGGCGTACCTGTGACGCCCAGCTTGATGCCTTTCTCGATCTGCTTTTCAACGAGGGGCTTGTACTTGCCGCTGGCCAGGCACTCGGTAAAGGCTTTCTCCTCGGTACCGACCAGGCGTGCAAGCAGGGTGATGTCTTCTACTCCTTGACCGTTCATTTGGCTCATCTCGAACCACTTTCCAGTGAACGCCCAGAACGCCTGGTTACCGGCGATTTCGCCTACGCATTCAGCTGCCTCTGCGCCCTTGGTGGCCATAGGGTCATGGAACTGCAGCGGGAAGTGCTGCCACTCCCAGTTGATCTTGCCCCCTGCTTGGTCGACCAGGGTTTTGGGGGTTTCATGCAGGCGGCGGCAGAACCCACATTCCAGGTCGCTGAACTCGACGAGGGAGAATTCAGCCTGTGGGCTACCGAAGATGTGGCGACCGTCGATGCTGGCGGTGTGCGCGTTGGCCCAAGGCTTGAGATTGTCCGCCACTTGCGAGGAGATTTTATCCGCCTCGATCTTGGCCAGTGCCTCGGTGACGGCTGCCGGCAGTCGCTCGGTAACTGCTATATCGACGCTTTCGCTGATCATGTATTTGGTGATTTTGCTGCCGATATGGACAGAAACCCCGACCGCGATGGCGGAAAAGACCAGGCCGAGCCCCAGTACGGTAACCAGCGGTGTGCCTTTGGTATTCGACATTTTGAGTCCTTACTTAACTGAGTATGGTTTGGGCTGCAGATGCAGCGGGATATCTTTCGGGGTTCCGTTGACCAGGATCAGCCACTCCTCGTAGGAGAGGCGCTGGCTACCGGCGCACAGCTTCTTTCGCACCTTGAGGTATTCGTCGACAGGCGCGTTAGCCTCGGCGCGGGCCAATGCAATGCCCCCGGTCGTGCTCAGGGTGCTGATCGGCGCGGCGAAGACTTGTGCGGATTCAGAGGCGTTGCAGTTGCTGGCGAGGATGCCCTGTGGCACTGCGATGGTCGCTGGAGCGGCAGTGGGCTGCTTGGGCTGAAGCTCGGGGTACAGCTTGCCGTACCGGGTACTGATCTGGTCTTCTGAAGACAGTACATGCTGGTAAGTTGGCTTGCGGAGAGCTGCACCGCCACGTCCTTCGTGACCCCAGCTGGTGTGGTGCTCACGCATATCTGGGGCGAATTCTGTGAATTCCAGCTCGATGCCGGTGAACTCGGCTTTCTCGGGTTCTGTCGGCTTGCTGGAGCAGCCGGCAAGCGTGGCCAGGGTAATGGCCAACGCGAGTGGGGCATACGTTCGGATCATGTCGCGTCCTCGATTGGGGTTGGCTTCATTTTCCGGGTATGGCGGTTCGCGTTGTGGCCATAACTGGACGGATTCCGTCCAGATTGAGCTGCGCGCAAATTTGCGAGGTTCGCAGGTGTTGAACTGCTTCGTCGGCTAGTGCAGACTTTCCTTGCGCTCACCGAGCGCTAAGAAAGCCCTCTCTTGTGCAGGGTTACCCTCCGGGCAAATCGCCCACCGCGTTGAACCAGCGCCATTCAAGAATTCTCGTACTCAATCAGTCGGCATGTGCCTACTGATTTAGTCCTGTAGCTCGTCTACGGGGTCGGCTTGTTGGCCGTCTCATAAATACAACTAAGCAACATCAAAAAATATAACCCTATGGGGCTGCTACTTTGCCCCCTAGGGGAAAGTGCCGCCCCAAATATCTTCGTATGGAGAATTATTATGGCTCGCGGTATCAACAAAGTAATTCTGATCGGCACTTGTGGCCAAGATCCGGAAGTCCGTTACACCGGCAACGGTGGCGCGGTCGCAAACGTCAGTCTTGCAACCTCCGAAAGTTGGAAAGATTCAACTGGTGCAAAGCAAGAAAAAACCGAGTGGCACAAAGTTGTCTTCTTCGGGAAGATTGCAGAAATCGTAGGTGATTATGTCCGCAAGGGCAGCACTATCTACATTGAAGGCAAACTTCAAACCCGTGAATGGGAGAAGGACGGCATTAAGCGCTACTCCACGGAAGTGGTGGTTGATCAGCGCGGAACCCTCCAACTCCTGGGCGGCAAGCAGGGCGAGCAAGGTGCTTCACGGCCTAGCCAAGCTCCGCGCAACAGTAACAATCAAAACCAGCGTCCGGCTCAACCAGCTCAGGATAATAACCCGAGCTATGACAGCTTCGATGACGACATCCCGTTCGCGCCGATTAGCAAACTGCTCCTGCAGATCATCTAATAGTGCATTTCAACGGCAAATAAAACGCACCTTCGGGTGCGTTTTTTATTGAAGAAAGGAAAAAATAATGAGCAACTTTCATAACGCTGTTGCAATCATTGCTAAGCAAGAAAGCAAGTTCATGGATTTGGTCAAGGCTGCAAATACCGATGTCGTATTCAAGCAAGAGATGCTGTACGCCTCTCAAGCGATGATGAATAACGACTATCTGTGCAACACCGCGATCAATAACCCGCTAAGCCTGCGCAATGCGTTTTCTCAGGTGGCCGCTTGCGGCCTGACACTGAATCCCGCTCGGGGTCTGTGCTACCTGGTACCGCGTGACGGGCAGGTGATCTTGGATGTGTCCTACAAGGGCATGATCAAGACCGCCGTAAACGATGGTGCAATCCGCGATTGCATTGTCGAGCTGGTCTACTCGAACGACAAGTTCGTCTACAAGGGCAAGCGTCACAGCCCGGTTCATGAGTTCGACCCCTTCGATTTGAAGGAGCAGCGCGGTGAGTTTCGCGGTGTGTATGTCGAAGTCACCCTACCGGACGGTCGTGTGCATGTGGAAGCAGTTACCGCTGTCGACATCTACAAGGCGCGTGATGCAAGCGATCTGTGGAAGCGCAAGAAGAAAGGCCCTTGGCTCGACTTCGAGGATTCCATGCGGAAGAAATCTGGCATCAAAATCGCCAAGAAATACTGGCCTCAGGTCGGTGAAAAGCTGGACTCGGTTATCCATTACCTCAACACAGACGCAGGTGAGGGCTTTGTCTCTCAGGATGTTCCTGTATCTGTTGTCGAGCGCTACATGGGTCAGGTTGAACAGGTAGAGCCTGCTGAACCGCTGCCAACGTCCAACGAAACTGTTCTTGATGTAGCTCCGGTAGCGGTTGCCGAACAGGCTGCTGCTACCCAATCCCAGCCAACACCCGAAAGCGAAGCGCAAGCGCCGCTGCAGGGTACGGTTGAGACTGCTGCTGAGGTTGCTGAATCGGCTCTGCCGAAAAGGACCCTCAACAAGGTCGAGGAACTGGTCAAACGTGCCCGCAACAGCGGGGCTTGGAAAGCTGCTCACGAGTACATCGCCTCATGGCCGGTGGATGCCCGTGAATACGCGACCAAGAAGCTCAAGGCGGCTGAATATCAGCTCGCTGCTTCCGGGGAGTAATTCCCGTGAAGCACCTGACTCTTACCGGCCTCTGGGCTGGCCGTCCGTTCTGTGGCGTGAGTCGAGTCCAGGCGGCGGCATCTGGGGAGGAGTTTTTCCACCCCAATGCCCGCCAGCTGGAGCAGCCGCTCTACAGAGCAAAAATCTGCCCGGCCTGTTTATCCCTCTGGGATAACCCCGAGCAATCAACCCAACCCGAACCGGGGCATTCCCTGGTAGGGAAAGCCTTCGGCTAACAAAGAGGACAAGGACATGGCCGATCTCATCGTGCTGATTCTGACCCTGCTGTTCTAATCCAACAGCGTCAAAAACCACCCTGACGGGGCAACTGCCCCTCAGGGGTTTGTTGCCTGCGTCTTTCTGAAAAGGAAAACGATATGGCAACTGCAACCCAAGGAATCAGCGTTCGACTGGTAAACGATCCGTCCCCGGAAAGCCCACGCATGTGGGACAACCTGGGCACGATGGTCTGTGCTCATCGTCGGTACAACCTAGGCGATGAATCAGGCCGCAGCGATGCGCTGTCCATCATTCGTGAGCACTTGTCTGACAAGCAGCTGCGAGAGATGGATTTCGATGAAAGCCATGTGCCTGACATCGAGCAGGCGCTTGAGCTGACAGGTCAAGTGGTGATGCTGCCCCTCTATCTGTACCAGCACAGCGGCATGGCCATGAAGACTTCGCCATTCAGCTGTTCTTGGGACAGTGGAAAGGTGGGGTTCATCTTCGTCAGCAAGGAAAAGTTGACTCAAGAGTACGGCTGGAAGCGGCTTACCGCTGATCGCCGCAACAAGATTCATGCGTTGCTGGAAGGGGAGGTCGAGGATTACGACACCTACCTGCGCGGCGATGTGTGGGGCTTTGAAGTAGTGCAGGAAAGCCAAGTGGTGGATTCGTGCTGGGGTTTCTTCGGCTCAGATCCATTGACTAATGGGGTGCTTGGCCACCTCTCCGGCCCAGCCAGAGAACTGGTTGAGTCAGGTCGCTTTGAGCGGTCCTACGCCTAACAAAATCACAAACCCTGTGGGGCATTTCCCCACTGGGGATTGCTCCTTTTCAGGGACGAAAGGGAGAACTGAAAATGCGTACTTACATCCTGGCGATGTTCAACAAGCAGACTAAGAAGTACACCCGCTACCAGTGCCAAGCCTTCACTTTTAAGGAGGCCGTAGCAAAAGCCCAACAAGCCCTCGACGGCTTTCCTGGGTTGGTCGACAACGGCAAGGGGGTGGGAAATGCGTCCCTCCACGCTTGATGGTCTGCGCAAGCAGCTGTCGGACTGGCGGGAGCAACAAGCGGAGGGGGGGCCTTTGGCCTTCTTTGCGCAGGAAGTCATCGACGGTTTGGAGGAAAAATTATCCCTCCTGCTTTCACTGATCGACGCCTTCCAGGTGAGCCCAATGGGTTTCACCCTCAAAGACCCGTCGCAAGACTCGTGGGGGATCATTCTCCCCGATGCCTCGCAGCCGGGGCGGTACCGCTGGCAGGGTTTTCGTGCAGATGGCTTCACTGGCCACTGCACGTTTGACACCCCTGAGCTGTGCCTGGGCGACATGGTGGATTTCGGTCTGAAGATTCCCGATCAAGGGGCTTTGGATCGCAATGCCTCCACCCAGACATGGCATCGGGGCATGGAGATGCTGGCTGTTGTTCAAGCCTGCAACTCCGGCCTTATCAGCTGGGACGAAAGCTGCCGCAGGCGCGAGGAAATTTCCTCGCGCTATAAGCAGGCCGCGTAACCGCAAAATCAAAACTTAAACCCCAAGGGGCACAACTGCCCCTCTGGGGTTTTTGTGCCTTTCGGGCCATCGCTTGGGTTTTCGGACCCGCGTGATGGACTACCAGAAAGGAGAAAATGATGCTGAAACTGAACCGTTGTGTGGCTCGATACCACGAGGCTGTAGCTGCACGTCAGGTGCTGGCTGCATCTGAATTCGCAAAGCAGTGTTCCACGAAAGTGTACCTGTCGCGATTTCAAGCCTACTTGGATCTGAGCAACTATCCCCAGTCTGAACTGTTGGTCGACCTCACCGAGGAAGACAAAGCAGAACTCAAGGTTTGGGGCCGGGACTACCAGCAGCAGCTGAACAGCTACTACGCGAAATGTTACGAGTTGGACCAGGAACGCTTCGAGGCGCTGTGTGCAGGCCTCAAGGCGCTGGGTGAGATGGCCGGTATGGCATTTCATCAGACATCCGGCCCGCTCGACGGTCGCATTAACGCGCTTTTGGCGCGAGCTGACCGGCTGCGTAAGGAACTGCTCGATGGTTTGGGTTATGTGTGCGTGTGGGACGATAAAAGCCAGTTCGCTGGCCCGTTCTTCAAGCACTCTGGCCTCAGTCGCCGTTCGATGCAGGAAGACATGAAAGCGGCCACGGAAGTCCGCCAAGGGCTTCGCAGTGTCAGTGCCGCGGAGTACGCCCGTCTGGGTTTCGTTGGGGAGGTGAACGATGAAAGTCGTTGATCTTGAACAGCGTACCGACGACTGGCAGGTGTGGCGTCGCGACGGCGTAAGTGCTACCAGTTGCGCGATTATCATGGGTGCAAACCCTGATAAAACGAAGCTGCAGCTCTGGCGTGAGCTGGTTGGCCTGGATACTCCTCCAGACCTGTCGGTTATCCCGCAAGTGCGCCGTGGCAAGAAATTTGAGCCTATTGCACTGCAAGCGTTTGAAGACAAGTACGGCCAGCTCGGTTTACCGATCTGTGCTGAGTCGGACGAATACCCGTTCATTCGGGCGTCGTTTGATGGGCTCCTTTCGGATGGTTCGCCGGTCGAGATCAAAAACCTCGCTGAAACGAACCATCTTCAGGTGCTTGAACTGCGGGAGAAAAGTCCTGCCTACCAGCTCTACAGGTGGCAAGTGATGCACCAGATGATCGTTTGCGGCGCGCAGCGAGGCTACCTGTGGTTTTGGTCGCCGAAGCATGAGCCGCTGTGTCTGGTCGTTGATCGTGAGGACATCCTGTTCCACCGTATTGTCGATGGCGAGCGATCGTTCTGGCAGATGGTGGAGGAGGGCACGCCTCCAGCAGCAGACCCCATGCGGGACAATCTGCCGATGGAGATGTGTGATGAGCAAGCCTGGAAGGAGTTGGCAGAGAAGCGCAGGGCAATCGAGGTGGATATCCTCGCTGCCAAAGCGCGACTCAAGGAGCTGAATGACATCAGCTCTGACCTGGAGTCTCCGCTCAAGGGAATGATGGGCCAATACCTGCGGGCAGATGCCTATGGCGTTCGCATCACGCAGTATGCTGTTGATGGTGGTACCGACTGGCAAGCGCTTGCACTGGACGCGATGGGGGACAAAATCCCTGCCGCGCTCTTGGACAAGCACCAGAAGGAAGGCCGGGTTTCGACTCGGGTGACCGTAGATACCAACTTCCAAGAGCAAGTTAATAAGCCAAAGCCGATGCCGCGCGTGCGCAAGCCGGCCAAGGCGGATCAGGAGCCCCTGCCAATGGCAGCCGGATTCTGGTTCTAAGTACCCTAAACCCGGCTTCGGCCGGGTTTTTTTATTCTGGAAGGAAACCGTCTGTTGGCGCTGATGGAAAATTGACCCACCCTGCCGATTGAAATTTGACCCAGGGCGGATTGCTGATTTTGTTACCAGCAACTGTGGATAAGTCTACCAGCGCAGCTGCTGTTGCCCCCACTCCTTC
>Ga0315319_10000013_pt1 | contig 96227 bp, 83 predicted proteins | sample M1500m3416metaG_FD_203463 | JGI IMG/M metagenome (GOLD analysis project Ga0315319, IMG submission 203463) | Ammonia-oxidizing marine archaeal communities from Monterey Bay, California, United States - M1 500m 3416 | ecosystem: Environmental > Aquatic > Marine > Intertidal zone | place: USA... | reverse complement strand
GTTTGCCCAGTTGCTGCGCTGGTTTACCGTGCTACAGGAGCAGGGGGTACAAATCGCCGAAGCTGGGCTGGATCGTGCCGAGGACAATAAGGTGGCTGCGCGGTTAAGCCTACGGGTGATGCAGTAAGCATTCGTGGCGGCCTATCGCGGCCTGGGACGGACAGTGTTTTTTTCACTTTTTTAGAAAAACTTGAAGCAGGGTGTTGACTTAGGTGCGGCCCTTGCGTAAATTTCGCGCCTCGCAAGCAGCGGGTGATTAGCTCAGCTGGGAGAGCATCTGCCTTACAAGCAGAGGGTCGGCGGTTCGATCCCGTCATCACCCACCACTCTTGTGAAGCCGGACGAAAGTCCACCGACGCGCAGCGGTAGTTCAGTCGGTTAGAATACCGGCCTGTCACGCCGGGGGTCGCGGGTTCGAGTCCCGTCCGCTGCGCCATATTTTCCATATCAAGCCTGCTTGGTATGAGGTTGAAAAGCTGAGTTAGCTGATCATCCAGATGAAGCAAGAGTTGTACTGGACGCAAGTCCACCGACATGCAGCGGTAGTTCAGTCGGTTAGAATACCGGCCTGTCACGCCGGGGGTCGCGGGTTCGAGTCCCGTCCGCTGCGCCATATATGAAGCCCGCTGATAGCGATATCAGCGGGTTTTTTATTGCCTGCGATTTTTCCAGGTTCTGTGCGACAAGCTGTCATCTGGTGTTCATCTGGCTGCTCTAGTTTGATTGGCGTGCTCCTTGTGAACGCAAGGAGCATTGGCTGATGTAACAAACGGAGACTAGGCAATGGATGACTACCAAGAAGAACTGCTAGAAGAGCGGGGCGTTGAGCTGGATCTGTCCGAGCTGGATGAAGATGCTACCGAGCTCTAATCCGCACGTTTCTGCTCGCGCCGGTATTCGCCAGGGGTTTGCTGGTTCCAGCGTTTGAATGCGCGCTGGAAGGCTTCTGCCGAGGCGAAGCCCAGCAGGTAGGCGATTTCGCCGAAGGCCAGCTCGGTGTCGCGAATATAGGCCATGGCCAGGTCGCGGCGGGTGTCGTTGAGGATGCTGCGAAACTGTGTGCCTTCTTCGGCCAGTTTGCGCCGCAGGGTCCAGGTCGGCAGTTGCAGGCGCGCCGCCACTTCTGCCAGATCCGGTTCGCGGCCGTGCAACAGTGGGCCGAGTAGCTGCGTGATGCGTTCACGCAGGTTGCGGGTGCGGGTCAACTGCGTCAGTTCCTGCTCACAGATTTCCAACAGGTGCCGCCAGGTGCTGGGGCAGTGCTCGGGATTGCGCAGGTTCAGGCTCTGCTGGCTCAGGCGCAGCTGATTGTGTTCACTGGCAAACTCCACTGGGCAGTCAAACAATTCGCCGTACTGCACCGCATAGACGGGCGCGGGAAATTCGATCTGTACTTTCTCTACAGGCAGCGTTTGTTGCGCCAGCTTGCTGAGCTGTTGAGCCCAGCTGGCCAGCACCGAGTCGACGACAAAGCGGTTATAGGCGTTGTAGGGGCTGATCGAATAGAAACGCAGCCAGGCACCTCGGTTGTCCTCGTGCAGGCTCGATTGGCCGCGGTAATTACTGGCATACAGTGGCTCGAAACGAATCAGTGCGCGCGCCGCTTCTCTCACCGTTGGCGCCTGCATGGCGGTGACGCCGGCCAGGCCAAGTTGGCTAAGGCGGCTGGTTTGCCCCATCAGCAGGCCCAGGCCGGGTTCGCCACATTGCTGGATGGCGCTATGGCCCAGGCGCATATAGCGTGGGATCGACAATCGTGCCCGGGGCTCGGCCAGGCGTGCGGCATCCAGGCCGTAACTGTCGAGCAGCGGTTGTGGGTCCTGAGCGCAATGACGCATGGCATCGGCCAGGCTGTCGACAAAGCCGACCGACAGATCGCCGAGTTTGACCCGTGATGCCTTCATAGCCAGATGTTGGCCAGGCGTGCGCCCTTGCCATCGGCTGCGGCTGATTGATGGCTGCCGTTGCTCAGTAGGCTGTGACCGTCGCTGCCCATATCCCACAGTTGTCCGCGCATAAACACCGTGATGCCGGCTGCTGCGCCGCTGCTATTAAGGCGTCCTGGCATTGAGAGGCGCTGCCAGGCTTGGCCTTCGCTCAGCTCGCCGGCTTTGAGTTGTACGTCCGCTGGTGTCGCGGCGCCGTTATAGCCCCCCCAGGGCTTGCTCCAGTTGCCGTTACCCGTCAGAAAGGCCGGTACGGCAATCAGATCAACCTTTTGTTCGGCCAGTTGCTGGTAGCCGGCGGGGTACCAACTGTCGGCACAAATCAACACGCCGAGTCGCCCGGCAGGGGTTTCCACACTGTGCAGTTGTTCAGCGCTGGCGGCGGCGGTGAAGCCTTGCTCGTCACGAATCGGGTACACCTTGCGCTGCGGCTGGCCAAGAGGCCGGCCATCGCGGGCAAATACCTGACTGACATTGAATAGTGGGCCGTCGCCTGCAATCAGTTGCTCACCGATAACTTCGGGCGCAGGCAGGACGATAGAGCCGGCCACCAAGGTTATTTCGAATTCTTTGGCCAGGCCGCCGAATACCGCTTGGTAGTCCCGCGCCATTTGCGCGGCTTTCATGCGAAACAATGCATCGCTCAGGCGCTCTTCTCCTTGTGCGGCAAATAACGCCTGAACCAGTGCGACAGGGTTGCTGGCCACTAGCCAAGCCATGGCTTCGTTGAGGCTTTGTGCGTGGTACAGCGCATTTTTTTCGTCGCTGGCCACCAGCCAGGTACCGATATGCTCAGGCAATACCACCACGGTTTTTTCGTTCAGCACACCTTGATCGCGCGCCTGTTGCAGGTATGTGGCCAGCTTGTGGCGCAGGTGAGCGGGGCTTTGGTAATCCTGGGGGAACAACTCGGGCTGAATGCCCAGTAGGTTGCCGCGCTCGCCCGGACGCCCTTGGTTAGCCGCTAACGGGCTGGCCCACTCGCTGGTGCTGGTGACAAGCGGCGTTACGCTAGGGCGTAGCTGAGCCCAGTACAGATAACCAGCCAGTGCGCTGAGCAAAAGGAGGGGGGCGATGCGAGCAGGCTTGCGCATGATGTGTGGCTACCCTGGTTGTTATAGATGATCGTCAGGTTATGTGAGAGTCCTGAACTTTCCAAGATGTGCTGTATTTTATGATCAATAACTTGTCACTTTGAGTCATTGAGGCATGTTGCTCAGCTGATTATCGTCTAGCCCATATGACTGTGGCCCAAATACGAGGCTGCGGCACTTCCGTGAAACACCGACACCTGATGTGGAGAGTTGCATGACTGCTCATTACCCAAACCTGCTGGCCCCGCTCGACCTCGGCTTCACCACCCTGAAGAACCGCACCTTGATGGGCTCCATGCACACCGGCCTGGAAGAGAAGCCGGGCGGTTTTGAGCGTATGGCGGCTTACTTCGCCGAGCGTGCCCGCGGCGGTGTTGGCCTGATGGTCACTGGTGGTATCGGCCCTAACGATGAGGGGGGCGTGTATTCCGGTGCGGCCAAGCTGACCACGGCTGAAGAGGCTGAGAAGCACAAGATCGTCACCCGCGCCGTGCACGAGGCGGACGGCAAGATCTGTATGCAGATCCTCCACGCTGGCCGTTATGCCTACAGCCCCAAATCGGTCGCGCCGAGTGCCATCCAGGCACCGATTAACCCGTTCAAGCCACGCGAGCTGGACGAGGAAGGCATCGAGAAGCAGATTCAGGACTTTATCAACTGCTCCGTGCTGGCCCAGCAGGCCGAGTACGACGGCGTTGAGATCATGGGCTCGGAAGGTTATTTCATTAACCAGTTCCTCGCCGCCCATACTAACCATCGCACCGACCGTTGGGGCGGCAGCTACGAGAACCGCATGCGCTTGCCGGTGGAAATCGTCCGTCGTGTGCGTGAGGCCGTAGGCCCGAACTTCATCATCATCTATCGTCTGTCGATGCTCGACTTGGTCGAGGGCGGCAGCACCTGGGACGAGATTGTGCTGCTGGCCAAGGCCATCGAAAAAGCCGGCGCAACCTTGATCAACACCGGTATCGGTTGGCACGAAGCACGTATCCCGACCATCGCCACCAAGGTTCCGCGCGCGGCCTTCACCAAGGTCACCGCCAAGCTCAAGGGCGAGGTCAGCATCCCGCTGATTACCACCAACCGTATCAACACTCCGGAAGTGGCCGAGCAGGTATTGGCCGAGGGTGATGCCGACATGGTGTCGATGGCGCGTCCGTTCCTTGCCGACCCGGATTTCGTCAACAAGGCCGCCGAAGGCCGTAGCGATGAGATCAACACCTGCATCGGCTGCAACCAGGCCTGCCTGGACCACACCTTCGGCGGCAAGCTGACCAGTTGCCTGGTCAACCCGCGCGCCTGCCACGAGACCGAGCTGAACTACATTCCGACCACCGCGGTGAAGAAGATTGCCGTGGTCGGTGCCGGCCCTGCCGGCTTGTCCGCTGCCACCGTGGCGGCCGAGCGTGGCCACAGCGTGACCCTGTTCGACTCGGCCAGCGAAATCGGCGGTCAGTTCAACGTGGCCAAGCGTGTGCCGGGCAAGGAAGAGTTCTTTGAAACCCTGCGTTACTTCAAGCGCAAGCTGGAAACCACTGGCGTTGATCTGCGCCTGAACACCCGCGTATCGGCTGACGACCTGGCTAAAGGTGGCTTCGATGAAGTCATCCTGGCCACCGGTATCGCCCCGCGCACACCGGCTATTCCGGGGATTGAGCATGCCAAGGTGATCAGCTACCTGGATGCCATCCTGCAACGCAAGCCAGTCGGCCAGAAGGTCGCGGTGATCGGTGCCGGCGGTATTGGCTTCGACGTATCCGAGTTCATTACCCATCAGGGTGAAGCCACCAGCCTCAACCGTGAGGAGTTTTGGAAGGAGTGGGGGATCGACGGTGCGCTGGAAGCCCGTGGCGGCGTGGCAGGTATTCAGGCCCATCCGCACCCAGCGGCGCGGGAGGTGTTCCTGCTGCAGCGCAAGAAAACCAAGGTCGGTGACGGCCTGGGCAAGACCACCGGCTGGATCCACCGCACCGGTCTGAAGAACAAGAACGTACAGATGCTCAATTCGGTCGAGTACCTCAAGGTCGACGACGCCGGCCTGCATATCAGCATTGCCGGTGGTGAACCGCAGGTACTGCCGGTCGATACCGTAATTGTCTGTGCCGGTCAGGACCCACTGCGCGAGCTGCAGGAGGGCCTAGAAAGTGCTGGGCAGACGGTGCATCTGATTGGTGGTGCTGATGTGGCGTCCGAGCTGGACGCCAAGCGCGCAATCAACCAGGGCTCGCGCCTCGCTGCTGAACTCTGAGAAATCAACGCCCCGCCCAGTGCGGGGCGTTTTGTATGTGGCTGACAAAAATAAGGAGAAGCCCGTGTCCGAGAATCCGCAACTGCAACCGGCGGCCGCCGCCACACTTGCCCAGTGGCATGGTCTGATGCAGAACAATGACCTGCGTAGCCTGCCGGAGTTGCTGCACCCGCAAGCGGTATTCCGTTCGCCCATGGCGCACAAGCCCTATGCCGGTGCGCCGATGGTGTCGTTGATTCTGAATACTGTGAGTAAGGTCTTCGTCGACTTCGCCTATCACCGCGAGCTGGCTACGGCCGATGGCTTGAATGTGGTGCTGGAATTCAGTGCCAAGGTCGGTGAGCGCGAGCTCAAGGGCATCGATATGATTCGCTTCGATGAGAGCGGCAAGATCGTGGAGTTCGAAGTGATGGTGCGCCCGATGAGTGGTCTGCAAGCGCTTGGTGATGAAATGGGCCGTCGGCTGGCGCCTTTTCTGGCTGCGGCAAAGGGTTGAGCGTTGCACCAAGCCCATCACAGTTTTACCCTGTTGCCCCGCTTTTAGCGGGTTGCTGGCAGGGTGAGTGCCAACCCAGTCACATTGCTGGGTTCGGTTTTTCCCCTAGACTTGGCTGAACAAGGGTGCGCCATCTGTCTTCAGGTGTTGCTTAGCCCGTCAGAATGCCGACACGCTTGCTATATGCGCCATTGGTGCGCAGTGTGGTGAGGCGTCACGCGTGAACGGGTCGTCCCGTTTTGGTCTAGAGGGAAACCGATGAGCATGCAGAACAAGCCGCAGATGGTTGAGGCCGTACTGTTCTTCAGTGAGCGCGGTGGTATCTGCAAGCAAATGTTTTTCCCGGAATTTGAGGCCTTGCTCGATGGCGTAGTGAATATGCCGGAGTTTGCCGACCAGCAGATGCGTGTGGCTTACGTACTGATCAACCCACGCTTGTTGATCAAGTCGCTGGTGTTTTTCTACCTGGATTTCGATGAGAAGGGCGCTCCGGATGTCGGCTGGAATATTCCCTTGCAGGCATTGGCTGAGCGCGCCGGGCGTGGTCCTGATCTGGGTGCCGGGCCGATTCGTCTGGCCTGCCGCAGCCAATGCCCGGTGTCCTGGCATCAAATGCATCTCTGGGACCCCAGCCTGACACCTGGTAATAACGATCTGGCCTTGCTGCGTGATGTGGTTAAACGCAACAGCCTGGGTTTGCTGGTTGAAGATGAAAACGCTCAAGCTGTCGCGCTTGAGCGTCTGCAAATGGCCTCGGAGGATAAGTGGTACGCAGCCGATCCTGCTCAGGAGGAGGCGAGCAAGGCCAGTGAAAAGCTTGATCAGGAACAGCGTCTAAAAGCCGCGCAACTGATCAAGCAACAGCGTTTGCGTATCAGCAGCCTGACTCAGCAGCATGAGGAGGAGCTGGCCAAGTTCAAGTTGGCCAGTGACGAGCAGAGCAAGAATCTGCAGGCGCAAATCCATGGCCTGCATCAGGCGTTGCGCCAGCAAGAAGAACACAATGCTGCGTTGAAGGCTCAGCTGGCTACTCAGGCCGCCAGTTTCCAGAGCTCTCGTGAAGAAATGACCGAGCAACTGCGTGCATTGGAGCGTGATGGTCGCAGTGAAAGCGACAGCTTGCGCGCGCAGTTTGAAGCAGAGATGCAGGCCAAGATCGCGGCCGCAGTGGCCGAGCACAAAGAGCAGATTGCCATTCGTGATGTCGAACTGGCTTATCGCAGCGAACAGGACACGCAGGCGTTGCAGGAAATAACGCGCCTCAAGCGTGCTTACGCGGATTTAGCCAGTCAGGGTGGCGATCAGATTCTCGAGCGTTTGGCCAAGCTCGGTGTGGTATTTGTGGTCTATCACCCAGGCGCCGGTCACCTGACGATTCCGCTACAAGACATCGCCGCTTATCAGGACAATCCACTGGCCTATGCGGCGGCTAAATGCTTTGTCAGCGAGGAGCAGTACCGCCATTGGGTGGCGCATTATCAGCATCCAAGTTGTGAAGCGGCGCTGCCAAGCGGCGAACGTTGTGCCATTCCGATCGATCGTATCGATACCCCCAGTCGTTTTGTTCTGGGTGAGTCCAACTGCTGTGCACGGCACAAGGCCAGCAGCCGCTTGCGCACTGTCAGTTAATTTTGTCGGTTGTCCTGCCTGACTGGGCGCCCCGTGCGCCCTTGCAGCCCCTGCGCTTGGCCTGGGCAGCGGCAGCCGGGATTGAGCTGGCAGTGTTGCGCCTGGATCTGCTTGATCCACTGATCAGTGGCAACAAGTGGTTCAAGTTGTCGCAACACCTGGCTGCCGCGCAGGCGCTTGGCGCAGCGGGTGTGATCAGCCTGGGTGGCGCGCATTCCAATCATCTGCATGCTCTGGCCGCGGCCGGTAAGCGCTTCAATTTTCCGACTGTTGGGTTGTTGCGTGGCCATGCGCAGCAAACCCCTACTGTGTCTGATCTGCAGGCTTTTGGTATGCAGTTGCACTGGCTGGGTTACGCCGGTTATCGGGCGCGCCATGAACCTGATTTCTGGTTGCCCTGGCAGGCTGAATATCCCGGCTTTTATCCGGTACCCGAAGGTGGCGGTGGATTGTCAGGTGCCTTGGGCTGCATGAGTTTGCTGCAGCAGGTTCGCGAGCAGTTGCCAGCCTTGGGTTGGAGCGACTATGACGCATGGTGGCTGGCAGCCGGTACTGGCACCACCTTGGCTGGTTTGCTGCTGGCAGAGGCGGCTGCGCACCCGGTGCATGGGGCGTTGGCTGTGCCGGCCGATCATGGGGTTGAACAGCAGGTTGAGGCCATTGTGCAAGCTGGCGCTGTGCCGGTCGGCTGCTACCAGCTGCATGCGGCCTGTCGCGGTGGTTTTGCCAAGGTGGACGCAGAATTGCTCGACTTTATGCGCGTAACGGAAGCCGAGAGCGCTCTACTGTTGGAACCGTTGTATACCGCCAAGGCATTAATGGCGTTGCGCCAGCAGGTGGAGGCCGGTTACTTTGCTCGCGGCAGTCGCTTGGTGTTTGTTCATACGGGTGGTTTGCAGGGCCGTACTGCGGCGCTGCAAGCATGCTCGGCGGATTAACCCGGCTACACTGAATTTGACCAGCGGAGCCTGGATATCCCATGAGCGAACCCCTTAATCCCGAGCAGTTACGCAGCCTGACGCCACTCAATGTGTTGTCGGAACAGCAGTGGCGTGAGCTGCGTGCACAATTGATTCCGCAGCCATTGCTGGCGGGGCAGTTGTTGTTTCGTCCTGGGGATCAAGCTCGCACGACCTATTACTTATTGGCCGGTGAGTTGCTGCTGCAGGCCGCTGATGGGCAGGGACAACGCTTGCAGGCCGGCAGCGAGGCCAGTTGTCATCCGCTTTCCCCGAGCCTGCCACGCTTGCATGAGGCGCGTGCGCTGACCGATGCCAGTGTGCTGGCACTGGATACCGCTACGCTCAATCGGCTGCTGACCTGGCGTTTGGCCTACCAGGACCTGCTGTTGCAGCTGGGGCAGAACCATGCCGAGGTTGAGTGGCTGGAACGTTTGCTGGAAAACCCGCTGTTTGCCAAGGTGCCGCCGTCCAATGTGCGCGCCATGCTTGAGCGGTTGCAGCGTGTCGAATTGGTTGCCGGCAGCACTGTGTTGCAGGAAGGTGATCTGGGCGACTGCTGCTATTTCTTGAAGAGTGGTCGAGCCGAGGTGATCCGGGGCGTCGACAGTGCGCAGCAGGTCCTGGCCGAGCTGGAGATTGGCGCCTGTTTTGGCGAGGAGGCTCTGCTCGCCGACCGGCCGCGTAATGCTACGGTCACCATGCTGGAAGATGGTGAGGTGCTGCGCCTGGATCGCCAGGATTTTTTTGCCCTGCTCAAGGCGCCGGTGGTGAATGAGGTGTCATTGGGTGAAGCTTCGCGGTTATTGGCCACAGGTGCGCAGTGGCTGGATGTGCGCCTGCAGGAAGAATACGAGCGCGCCCACGCCTTGCAATCACTGAACATGCCCCTGCAGTTGCTGCGTTTAAAAGCGCGGTTGCTGGATAAGACACGTACCTACCTGTGCTACTGCGACAGCGGCAAACGCAGCAGCAGTGCGGTGTTCCTGCTTTCGCAACTGGGCTATAGCGCTTATGCCCTGCGTGAGGGGGTGGATGCCTTGCCGGCGGTGCAGCGCGATGCACTGCTGTGCGAGAGCGGCTCAGGCTATCTGGCACGCTCGGGTGGCCGAACAGAGCGCAGCTTGTGAGCCGCTGATGCGTTCTCCAGCACGCTTTCGGGCTGTGCTGGCCATTGGTCATTGAGTAGAAATACCCGTTCTGCTTCCAGCCAGCACTGCTGCGGCCCTTCAATCAAACGTACCAGCAACTGTGCGTTGGCATCGCTCGGCAATGCCGTGAGCCATTGCTTGAACTGCTCGCGTGAACACAGCTGCTGCCGTTCTATGCGTGCAGGCGCAAGCCAGGCCTGGCGAGGTAAGGGCTGCCAGTGCCCGTCGTGCTGAGTGATAAAGCGTGTCCAGTCCGCACGATGCAGCCAGCGTCCGCGCAGGTGAGCGGGATTTGCGCCGTGCGGCTCGCTGCAGGGCTGCTGCCAGGGGTAGAAGAGATAGCCCGCCAGCCACAATGCGGCCCGGGGTTGGCTGATGTCATGTGCGGCCAGTGTTTGCTGGGCTTCAACGCGTGACGAGAGCGGCAGTTGGTGCTGGCCCAGATGGGCCAGTTTGATATCCAGGCGGTCGTGGCTCCCCGGGCCGAGCCAGTGCGTCAGGTCTGTCCCGCTGCAACGTGGCTGGCCCAGGTACAGTTTGATCGCCAGCTCCAGATGGTGCACACCTTCCTCATCCCGCAGCACCATATCCAGTTCGCCCAGGGTGTGGCCCTGCTGGCGGATGGGCAGGTTGGCTGCCAGCACTTCGATGCCGGGCGCGGCATGCAGGGCAAACTGCCAAAGGCGTTCGTAATAAAGCCCCAGGCGCCGCACCGAACTTTGGCTGAGCCAGTGTTGCAGTGCGTGACTGTCGCCATCCAGGTTCAGCAGCCAGTCGGTCATGGCCGCCGGTTGCTGGCTCCAGTTGCTGGCGCTGAGTGGGTGGCGTTGTGGCCAGGGCGAGTGCGCCAACAGTGCTGGTGAAAGCAGCGTCCAGGCCAGGTCACGCACGATGGGCTGGCGCAGGTGTGAGAGCAGTTCGGTGAGCGAGGGGAAGGAAGTCATGTTGCGAGCATAGCGCTTCGAGCCTATTCACGATCTGTTGTGTGTCGGCCGGCTGCGTTGAAAGCAGGCTTTGCTGCGGGATCGTGAAGCGGTGCGGGCCGGTAAGCGGTTTGCCGCTGCTATGGGCTTTCGCCCATAATCCGGCCATTAGATCCAGAGCCAGGCGGGAGCACCATGGAGCAATTTCGAAATATCGGCATTATCGGTCGGCTGGGTAGTACCCAGGTTCTCGACACCATCCGCCGGCTGAAGAAATTTCTGCTCGCTCGTCACCTGCATGTGATTCTCGAAGACACCATTGCCGAAGTGTTGCCGGGGCATGGTTTGCAAACCTCGTCGCGTAAAATCCTCGGTGAGGTGTGTGATCTGGTGATCGTGGTTGGGGGTGACGGCAGCATGCTCGGCGCGGCCCGCGCCCTGGCACGGCACAAGGTGCCGGTGCTGGGGGTAAACCGTGGCAGCCTGGGTTTTCTCACTGATATTCGCCCCGACGAACTGGAGGTGAAGGTTGCGCAGGTGCTCGAAGGGCATTATCTGACGGAGAGCCGCTTTCTGCTGGAGGCCGAAGTGCGCCGCAATGGCGAGGCTATCGGGCAGGGCGATGCGCTTAACGATGTGGTGCTGCACCCCGGCAAATCGACCAAGATGATCGAGTTCGAGCTGTATATCGACGGTCAGTTTGTTTGCAGCCAGAAGGCTGACGGCTTGATTGTGGCCACGCCGACCGGCTCAACGGCTTATGCGTTGTCCGCCGGCGGACCGATCATGCACCCCAAGCTGGATGCCATCGTGATTGTGCCGATGTATCCGCACACGCTGTCCAGTCGGCCGATCGTGGTGGATGCCAGCAGCGAACTGAAAATCGTCGTGTCCAAGGACATGCAGATTTACCCGCTGGTTTCGTGCGATGGACAAAACCACTTTACCTGCGCCCCCGGTGACACCATTACGGTGGCTAAGCGGCCGCAGAAGCTGCGTCTGATTCACCCGCTGGACCATAACTATTACGAGGTTTGCCGTAACAAACTGGGCTGGGGCAGCCGGTTGGTAGGAGGCGGTTGATGCGTCTTGATCCCTCCCGTGGCTATGACCTGATCGGTGATATCCATGGTTGTGCGAAAACCCTGGAGCGGCTGCTGAGTACCCTGGGCTATCGTCAGCAGGGTGGCGTATGGCGGCACCCCCAGCGTATGGCGATCTTCCTCGGTGATCTGGTCGACCGTGGCCCCCGCATCCGCGAAGCGCTGCACCTGGTGCATGACATGGTCACCGCGGGTCAGGCGCTGTGCATCATGGGTAATCATGAGTTCAATGCGCTGGCCTGGAGCACGCCGGCTGCTCCCGGCAGTGGCCGGCAGTTCGTGCGCGAGCATTCGCCCCGGCATGCGCGCTTGATCAAGGAAACCCTGGATCAGTTTGCGGCCTATCCTGCGGAGTGGCGGGAGTTCCTCGACTGGTTCTATGAGCTGCCGTTGTTTATCGACGCCGGGCATTTCCGCGTAGTGCATGCCTGCTGGGACGACAGTCTGATTGAACCGCTGCGCATGCAGTTTGCCGATGGTTGTATCGATGAACATTTCCTCCAGGCGGCTGCGGTGCATGGCAGTTTTGCTAATACAGCCTTTGATCGCTTGCTGCGTGGCACCGACATGCGCCTGCCGCACGGCATGACGCTGACCAGTGATGACGGTTTTACCCGGGCGCACTTTCGCACCAAGTTCTGGGAAGAGAATCCGCAAACCTACGGCGATATCGTCTTCCAGCCCGATGCCTTGCCGGAGTTGGCGGCGCAGATGCCCCTCAGTGAGTCGCAGAAGACCGAGTTGCTCAAGTACGAGGCCGATCAGCCGCTGTTGTTTGTCGGTCATTACTGGCGTAGCGGCAAGCCGGCGCCGATTCGCAACAACCTGGCCTGCCTCGATTACAGCGCCGTGCTCAACGGCAAGCTGGTGGCCTATCGCCTCGATCAGGAGCAGCGTCTGGATGCCCGCAAGTTTGTCTGGGTCGATGTCGACAGCCCGGAGGCGCGACCATGAGTGCAGTTGTGGCCATGCGCTTGCCTGAGCAAGTCGACCTGAGCGGTTTTATCGGTTTATTGCAGCGGTTGCAGGTTCCGCACCGTTTGGCCGAAGAGGTGGGTGAGCAAGTGCTCTGGGTGCCAGAAGAGGCGTTGGCCGAACAGGTGCGAGCACTGTATGCGCGCTATCCGCATGGCGATGTCGCTGCGCTGGTGGCCGAGCCTGTCGTGTCCTCGCGGGCAGGCCTGCTGGTGCAATTACGGCGTAGCCCGCTGACCGCTTTTTTGCTGTTGCTGACGTTCATCGTTTTTGCGCTTACTGCTGCCGGGGAAAATTTCGCGGTCGTCCGCTGGCTGAGCTTTGTCGATTTTCGCATAGAGGGTGAGCACCTTTATCTGAACTATGCCGATGCCACCCTCGCCAGCGGCCAGTGGTGGCGGCTGATCACGCCAATGCTGATTCATTTCGGCTGGCTGCACCTGGCGATGAACAGCCTTTGGTATTGGGAGCTGGGGCGGCGTATTGAGTTTCGCCAGGGGGCTGTTGGCCTGCTGGGCCTGAGCCTGTTATTCGGTCTGGCATCAAACGTCGCCCAATACGGCTGGGCGGGCCCTTCACTGTTTGGCGGCTTGTCCGGCGTGCTTTACGGCTTGCTCGGGCATTGCTGGATATTCCAGCGCCTGGCTCCCTGTGAGGCGTATCGACTGCCGCCCGGTGTGCTGGTCATGATGCTGGCCTGGCTGCTGATCTGCATGACCGGTATTTTCGAGTTGCTGCAATTCGGCGCAATTGCCAATGCGGCCCATGTCGGCGGCCTGCTAGCTGGCTGTCTGACCGGGCTAATCGGCGGTGTACTGGCGCGTCGTCGACGCAGTTAGTTGGGCAACAGACTGGTAAACTGCCATTTTGTATTTGGAGGCGCTTATGTCGTCCTTTCTTGAAGCGATTGAAAACATCACCCCGGAAATTCATCAGAGCCTCAAGCTGGCTGTTGAGATCGGCAAATGGCCCGATGGCCGCAAGCTGACTCAGGAGCAGAAGGAACTGACTCTGCAGGCACTGATTGCCTGGGAAATTCAGAATCTGCCCGAAGAGCAGCGCATCGGTTATATGGGCCCACAGGGGTGTGAGTCGAAGTCCGAGCCGATCCCCAATCTATTGTTCAAAACTGCGGAAACCCTGCACTGATGAGTGAGCTGGCCCGTGGTGCCCTGAGCAAAATGGCGGCGCAGTTGGATGCGCCAGTGCAGTACAGCTTTCGTCTGGGTGATGAGTTGTTGCCGGTTAATCCGTTGATCGGCAAGAGCCTGCGTTTGGAGTTTCTCGGCGCCATCCATTGCAACCATTGTGGGCGCAAGACCAAGAGCAGCTACAGCCAGGGCTATTGCTACCCCTGCATGCAGAAGCTGGCGCAGTGCGATATCTGCATCATGAGTCCCGAGCGCTGCCACTACGAGGCCGGCACCTGCCGCGAGCCGAGCTGGGGCGAGCAGTTCTGCATGACCGATCACGTGGTCTATCTGGCCAATTCCAGTGGCGTCAAAGTCGGCATTACCCGTGCCACCCAGATTCCTACCCGCTGGATCGACCAGGGCGCGAGCCAGGCCTTGCCGATCCTGCGGGTGGCTACCCGCCAGCAGTCAGGTTTCGTCGAGGATCTGTTGCGCACTCAGGTGGCGGATAAAACCAACTGGCGGGCGCTGCTCAAGGGTGACGCGACTCCGGTGGACCTTGTGGCTGTTCGCGAGCAGCTCTTGGCCAGTTGCAGCAGCGGGCTGACCGAATTGCAGCAGCGCTTCGGCATTCAGGCCATTCAGCCGCTTAGCGATCAGCCGGTGGTGCAGATTAGCTACCCGATCGACGCTTACCCGGCCAAGATCACCAGCTTCAATCTGGACAAGAATCCGCTAGCCGAAGGCACGCTACTGGGCATCAAGGGCCAGTACCTGATGTTTGACACCGGCGTGATCAACATCCGCAAATACACCGCTTACCAGCTGGCCGTTCACGAACTGGCCGCCTGAGTTACTTATTCGCCCGGCGCACCAGCGCCGCAGACAAAGGGCCACAAGCCATGCGCACCGAACAGCCGAAGATGATCTACCTCAAGGACTACCAGGCCCCGGATTATCTGATTGATGAAACGCACCTGACCTTCGAGTTGTTCGAGGACCATACCCTGGTGCATGCGCAGCTGGTGATGCGGCGTAACCCTGCGGCTGGCAGCGGTTTGCCGCCCCTGGTGCTGGATGGCCAGCAGCTGGAGTTGCTCAGTGTGGCGCTGGATGATCGCACGCTGAGTAGCGCGGACTACCAGTTGACGGATAGCCACCTGACCGTGCAGCCGAGTGCTGCCAGCTTCGTGATCGACAGCAGCGTGCGCATTCACCCGCAAAGCAATACCGCGCTGGAAGGCCTGTACAAATCCAGCGGGATGTTCTGCACCCAGTGTGAGGCAGAGGGCTTCCGCAAGATCACCTATTACCTCGACCGCCCGGACGTGATGAGCAAGTTCACCACCACGCTCAGTGCCGAGCAGCACCGCTATCCGGTGCTGCTCTCCAACGGCAACCCGGTTGCCAGCGGCAGCGAGGGTGATGGCCGGCATTGGGCAACCTGGGAAGACCCGTTCATGAAGCCGGCCTATCTGTTTGCCCTGGTGGCGGGTGATCTCTGGTGTGTGGAAGACAGCTTCACCACCATGAGCAAGCGTGAAGTGGCGCTGCGTATCTATGTCGAGCCGGAGAACATCGACAAGTGCCAGCACGCCATGGACAGCCTGAAGAAGTCGATGAAGTGGGATGAAGAGGTGTACGGCCGCGAGTACGATCTGGACATCTTCATGATTGTTGCGGTCAACGACTTCAACATGGGCGCCATGGAAAACAAGGGCCTGAATATCTTCAACTCCAGCTGCGTGCTGGCCAAGGCCGAGACGGCCACCGACGCCGCCCATCAGCGCGTTGAAGCTGTGGTCGCCCACGAGTATTTCCATAACTGGTCAGGCAACCGCGTGACCTGCCGCGACTGGTTCCAGTTGTCGCTCAAAGAAGGTTTTACCGTATTCCGCGATGCCGAGTTCAGTGCAGACATGCACTCGCGCACGGTCAAGCGTATTGAGGACGTAGCCTACCTGCGTACTCACCAGTTTGCCGAAGATGCCGGCCCTATGGCCCATCCGGTGCGCCCGGATGCCTTTATGGAAATCTCCAACTTCTACACCCTGACGGTGTATGAGAAAGGCTCGGAAGTGGTGCGCATGATCCGCACCCTGGTTGGTGCCGAGGGCTTCCGTAAAGGTAGCGACCTTTATTTCGCGCGCCATGACGGCCAGGCCGTGACCTGTGATGACTTTATCCGCGCGATGGAAGAGGCCAATGGCATCGACCTGACGCAGTTCACGCGCTGGTACAGCCAGGCGGGCACACCGCGCCTGGAAGTCAGTGAAAGCTATGACGCAGCAGCCAATAGCTACCGGCTACAGTTCCGCCAAACCTGCCCGGCAACACCAGGGCAGACGGAGAAACTGCCTTTTGTCATCCCGGTGGAAATGGCTCTTCTGGATGCCCAGGGGGGAGAGCAGCCGCTGCAACTGGTGGGCGAAGATGCCGCCGTGGGATCTGTACGCGTGTTGCAGGTGACGGAGGCCGAGCAGGCCTTCACCTTCGTTAATCTGGCAGACAAACCGCTGCCTTCCTTGCTGCGTGGTTTCTCTGCGCCGATCAAGCTGAGCTTCCCTTATAGCCGTGATCAATTGATGTTCCTCATGCAGCACGACAGTGATGGGTTCAATCGCTGGGAGGCGGGCCAGCAACTGTCGGTGCAGGTGCTGCAGGAATTGATTGCTCAACATCAGCGTGGCGAGCCCTTGGTGCTTGAGCCGCGACTCATCGAAGCCTTCCGCACGCTGCTGGCGGATGAGTCGCTGGATCAGGCCATGGTCGCCGAGATGCTGTCGCTGCCGGGTGAGGCGTATCTGACTGAAATCAGTGCAGTGGCCGACGTGGAAGCCATCCATGCCGCTCGCGAATTTGCTCGTCAGCAATTGTCGGACGCGCTGTTTGATCTGCTGTGGCAGCGTTACCAGCGCAACCGCGAGGTTTCCCGCGCCAGCGCCTATGTGGCTGAAGCGGAACACTTTGCCCGGCGTAGCCTGCAGAACATCGCGTTGTACTACCTGATGCTCAGCGGTAAGGCTGAGGTGCTGACCGCCTGCCTGGAGCAGTTCGAAACCGCCGACAACATGACCGAGCGCCTGACGGCGTTGGCGGTACTGGTCAATTCGCCGTTTGAGGATGACAAGGCGGCGGCGCTGGCCAGCTTCGCTGATTTCTTCAAGGACAACCCGCTGGTTATGGGTCAGTGGTTTAGCGTGCAGGCCGCCTGCGCCTTGCCCGGTGCACTGCAGCGAGTCGAGCAACTGATGCAGCACCCGGCGTTTACGCTGAAGAACCCAAATAAAGTGCGTGCCTTGATCGGTGCATTTGCCGGGCAGAACCTGCTGGGCTTTCATCAGGCTGACGGCAGCGGTTACCGCTTTCTGGCAGATCAGATCATCACCCTGAACGCCCTTAATCCACAGATTGCCTCGCGCTTACTGGCCCCGCTGACCCGCTGGGCCAAATACGGCAGTGCCCGTCAAACCCAGATGAAAGCCGAGCTGCAGCGCATTCTGGATTCGGGCGAGTTGTCTAGCGATGTGTACGAGGTGGTAAGTAAAAGCCTGGCGGGTTAGTCGCTGGTGGTAACAGGGGAGCAGTGCTACCGATCCTGAAGGCTGTGTGTCTTTCGACCAACATGATTGGTGGAAACTTAAGTCTCGATCCCATGTGCAATGCATGGGATGCAGGGCGTCATCTGGATGCAATGGCTTACCTGGAAAAGTGTTACCTGCTTGCTGTGGGTAACACTTTTTTGTTACCTGGCCTGGTGTAAGCGCGATTTGCACAAATTTGATTGTGGCTGGCGGCTTGACCTGGGCGGATTTTTTTGAGCCGCTAAACCGCTCTATCTTGCGGGTAGTGGCGAATCGCGCCAAATCGTAGGACAAAAAAGGATAAAAACAGCACTGCTACCGCGAGGTCGTGCGAGGAATGCCTGGTCATATTATGGCGTGCTGGTTTTTGTATCTCCGCCGCGGTTTTTTTATACGCTCGTTTTAATTGGCACCATGGTTGCAGTGCTCCTACCGATTAAGCGTTGATGATGCGCTTTTAGCTGAATGATCGGAGCTGCTAGCCAGATAGCTCCCAGTCAAGAGTCAAAGCCGCCGCATCGTGCGGCTTGGTGTATGCCCTGTATGGGGATGCCTAATAATAAGTATGTCCGCGGAGTAACGTCTCAATGGAAATTAAATCCCGTAACCCTATGCTGGGCTTTGCTCCGGCTGCTGCAGGTTTTGCCCTGGCTGGCGTTCTGCCTTTGCTGGTCGCAGTTCAAGCGCAGGCTGTAGAGTTTAGCTTTGCTGATAATGAAATCAGCGGCTCAGTTGATAGCACCGTGTCTTATGGTCAGCTTTGGCGCGTGCAGGGACAGGATAAAAGCAATAACGATATCAACACCAATGACGGTAATCGTAACTTTGATACCGGCCTGGTTTCTGAAGTGTTCAAGATCACCACTGATATGGAAGCCCGTTATCAGAACTACGGTGTTTTTGTGCGCGGTACTGCGTTCTATGACACCCAGATCATGGATAAACGCAACGACTACTACGACACGAGCCTGGCCTACCAGCCGAGCCAGAATGTGCCAAAAGATGACAGTTTCACCCGCGCAACGCGTCACTCCGCTGGGCGTAATGCGGAAATTCTGGATGCCTATGTTTATGGCAGCTGGGATATCGGTGATACCCCGCTGGGCGCACGCTTTGGTAAGCAGGTATTCAACTGGGGCGAAGGGCTGTTCTATCGCGGCGGTGTGAATACAACCAATCCGGTGGATGCTGGTAAGTTCCGTTTGCCAGGTGCCGAGGTTAAAGAAGTTCTGGTTCCAGTTGAGGCGTTAAGCTTTAACGTCGGCCTGACCGACAACCTGTCGATGGATGCCTTTTACCAGTTCAACTGGAAAGAATCCGCTATTGATCCGGTAGGCACTTATTTCTCCGAAACTGACTTGTTTGGCGAAGGCGGAGACATTGCCTATAACGACTTTGCTGGGACAGCTCTGGCGCCTGCAATTTCAGGGTACAACTCGTTGGCTGCTGGAAACTTTGGTGCAAGTGCGCTCGCGACTGCTCAGGCTGCAGGTGTGTACCAGAACGGTGTTAACAAGTCCTACGGCAATATTCTGAAAGTTGCTGATGTGAATGGCGACCTGAATGCAAAAAATGATGGGCAGTATGGCTTGTCATTTAAGTACATTCTGGAAGAGTTTAACTCTACCGAACTTGGCGCGTATCTGGTTAATTATCACGCCAAAGAGCCGACCATTTATGCCGATTTGAATGGCTATCAAGGTATTGATATGACCGCTCTTTCCGGTGCGCTGGGGAGTGCCGCGGCCAGTGGTTTGGCAACAGTTGATGTGCTTGGCTCGACTCAGGCCAAGCGCGAATACGCCGAAGATATTCGTATGTACGGGTTTAGCTTCAACACAACCCTCAATGAAACCTCAGTCTTTGGTGAGTTGGCCTATCGCCCTAATCTGCCAGTAGGCATTGCTGCAACCAACGATTTGCTGGGTGATCTAGTCGTTCAGGGTGCGCAGCTTGCCAATAACTCCGGTGGAAGCAAGGGCAGCGGTTTGATCGCTGGGCAACAGATCAATCGCGACAGCCATGTAAGCAACTCTCGTCGGGTAGAATCGTTTAATACTTCCATTGGTGCTATTCATAACTTCGGCCCTGTAATGAGCTTTGACTCGTTGTTTGGTGTGGCTGAAGTGGCTTCCGAGCATTTGCGCGGTGATAGCCTGAAGTACAGCGCATACAATGGTGAGCGCTGCATTGCAGGCCGTGCCAATACTTCATATTCAACTGACGCAGAAATGGCCAAGCAGGATTGCGCGTCGGCGGACGCTTACGGCTACACGCTGGTCATGTCCGGTACCTGGAACGACGTTTATGCTGGCGTAAACCTGTCGCCATTTACTGTGTTCAAGCATGACTTTCAGGGTGATAGTCATCAAACCGGTAACTTTATTGAAGACCGTAAGGCTTATACCTTGGGTCTGCGCGCAAGTTACTTGAACAGCCTGGAAGCTGAAATTCAATACACCGAGTTTATGGGCGCCGGCCAGAGTAACTCCGGCCGCGATCGCGATAACATCGGTCTGAACGTCAAGTATTCCTTCTAAACATAACTAGAAAACACCGAGTGCTTACGAGCGCTCGGTTGATGACTTATTTCACGGAGAATCAAGATGCTGAAAAAGCACACGCTGATTGGTGCCGCTATTGCGCTGGCATTGACTGCTGGCAGCGCGTTGGCTGCAGTCTCGCCTGCAGAGGTGGCCAAGTTGGGCGCAAACCTCACCCCGTTTGGTGCCGAGAAAGCCGGTAACGCGGCAGGCACCATTCCGGAGTGGACTGGCGGCATTACCCAGGCGCCAGCTGCCTATAAGACGCCAGGTCAGCACCACGTTGACCCCTTTGCTGATGACAAGCCGCTGTTCACCATCACCAAGGCCAATCTGGATCAGTACAAAGACAACCTGACTCCAGGTCAGATTGCGATGTTCAACACCTACCCGAACAGTTACCAGATGCCGGTCTATCAGACTCGCCGTTCAGGTTCTGCGCCGCAGTGGGTGTATGACAACACCATCAAGAACGCTGGCACGGCCAAGCTGATCGATGGCGGTAACGGTTTCTCCGACGCCTACGGCGGCATCCCGTTCCCGATTCCGCAAAACGGTGTAGAGGCGCTGTGGAACCACATTGCTCGCTACCGTGGTAGTTATATCGTGCGCCGCGCATCGGAAGTGGCGGTACAGCGTAACGGCAGCTACTCCCTGGTGACCTCGCAGCAGGAGGCCATGTTCAAGTTCTACAACCCGAAAGGCACTGCGGCTGACCTGAACAACATCATGTTCTACTACCTGTCCTTCACCAAGAGCCCGGCACGTCTGGCGGGTGGTGCGGTGCTGGTGCACGAAACCCTGGATCAGGTAAAAGAACCGCGTCAGGCATGGGGCTATAACGCCGGTCAGCGTCGCGTTCGTCGGGCTCCTAACCTGGCTTATGACACCCCGATTGCGGCCGCAGATGGCCTGCGTACTGCGGACGACACTGACATGATCAACGGTTCGCCAGACCGTTATGACTGGAAGCTGATCGGCAAGAAAGAAATCTACATTCCATACAACAGCTACAAAGTCACCAGCCCGGACGTGAAGTACAAGGACCTGCTGCAAGTCGGTCACCTAAACCCGGCGTATACCCGCAACGAACTGCACCGTGTCTGGGTTGTTGAGGGCACGCTGAAGTCGGGCTCGCGCCACATCTACTCCAAGCGCACCCTGTTCCTCGACGAGGACAGCTGGCAGGCTGCTGTGGTTGACCAGTACGACGGTCGTGGTGAATTGTGGCGTGTATCGATTGCTTACCTGAAAAACTACTACGAGCTGCCAACCACCTGGTCGGCACTGGATAGCTTCCACGATCTGCAGGCTCGCCGTTACCACGTACAGAATCTGGACAACGAAGAGTCGAGCACCATCGACTTCAGCCAGCCAGTTCCGGACGATGGCTACTTCAAACCTGCTGCACTGCGTCGTCGCGGTACCCGTTAATCCGCGTGTGGCTTGAGCAAAAGGCCGCTACTGTTGTAGCGGCCTTTTGCTGTTTGTCAGTCGAATTGGGCAGGGTAGACGGCCGGGTTTAACAAAACATAACGTCGCGCCGATTGTCAGGCCTTTTGAAAGCTCAGTAGGATAGGTGCACTGCTATAAGGGTAGTGCTACCTATAAGAATAAGGGGGAAGGTATATGAGTGAGCCCGTCATGTGGCGCACCCAGGCCGGTCGTGTAGTGGGCTTGTCCCGCACGCCGGTGCTCCGCGTCCACTCACCGATAGCCAAAGCGCTGTCGCTGTGCGGTGTGTTGTCCGTACTGATGTTTGCCAGTGCGCCACTGCAGGCTGCCAGCGATGACGTCAGTCATTACTCGGTAACTTCTGCCAAAGCTCAACACAGCCTGTTACTGGACGTCGCCAGCCTCGGCAAGCGTCTGGTCACTGTTGGCGATCGTGGGCATATCCTCTACTCCGATGACAATGGCGCGAGCTGGGTGCAGGCCAAGGTGCCGACCAAGCAAATGCTCACGGCGGTGTTCTTTGTTGACGATAGCCATGGTTGGGCTGTCGGCCATGACGCGCAGATTCTCGCCACGACTGATGCTGGTGTGAGTTGGGTCAAGCAATACGAAGACCTTGAGAGCGAAGCACCATTGCTGGATGTCTGGTTCAAGGACCGCAACAACGGTTATGCCGTGGGTGCATACGGCGCCTTGTTGGAAACCAGCGATGGTGGTGCCAACTGGGAAGATATTGGCGAGCGCATGGACAACGAAGACGCCTATCACCTCAACGCCATTGTCGAAGTCAAAGACTCCGGCCTGTTTGTGGTGGGTGAGCAGGGCGCGATGTTCCGTTCCGCGGATTGGGGCCAGACCTGGGAAACCCTGGAAGGTCCTTACGAGGGCTCGCTATTCGGTGCTCTAGGCACTGATGAGGCCGGCGCACTACTGGTTTATGGCCTGCGTGGGCATCTGTTCCGTTCGGCAGACTTCGGTACAACCTGGCAGGCGATCAGCCTGAACACTGCCCACAATGGTCCTCTGGAGTTTGGTCTGGCCGACGGCAATCGTCTGGCTGACGGCTCCATTGTGGTGGTTGGGCATGGTGGCACCGTACTCAAGAGCACCGACAACGGCCGCAATTTCAGTGTGACCAATCGTGCCGACCGGCTTTCGCTGGCCGGCGTTGCAGCAATGGAAAACGGCAATCTGATTCTGGTAGGGCAGGGTGGCGTTCACGCTGCTGCGCCTACTGGCGCCGATCTGGGCCAACAACAATAAGCCGGGAGCCTTTGCATGAGTAAGCACCAACAACAACCTGCCTCCTTCCTGGAGCGGTTGATTTTCAACAATCGTCCGGCCGTTATTCTGCTGTGCCTGTTGATCAGTCTGTTTTTGTTTTTCCAGGCGGCGCAGGTGCGTCCGCAGACCAGCTTCGAGAAGATGATTCCGCTGGGGCATCCCTATATCCAGAAGATGCTCGAGCACCGCAATGACCTGGCAAACCTGGGCAACACCGTGCGTATTTCGGTGGAAGCGGTGGATGGCGATATCTTCAGCAAGGAATACATGGAGACGCTGCGTCAGATCAACGACGAAGCCTTCTATATCCCGGGTGTCGACCGTTCTGGCCTGAAGTCGCTGTGGAGCCCAAGCGTACGCTGGACCGAAGTGACTGAAGAAGGCTTTGCCGGCGGTGAAGTGATTCCGCAAACCTACGACGGCTCTTCCGAAAGCCTCGAAGAGCTGCGCAGCAACATTCTCAAGTCTGGGCAGATTGGCCGCCTGGTGGCCAACAACTTCAAGTCGAGTATCGTCGATTTGCCGTTGCTGGAGAGCTACGCCGACCCTGAAGACCAGAGCAAGCAGATCCCGCTGGATTACCAGAAGTTCTCCCACGAGCTGGAAGAGAAGATCCGCGAGAAGTACCAGGCACAGAACCCCAACGTCAAAATCCACATCATCGGTTTCGCCAAGAAAGTCGGTGACCTGATCGATGGTCTGATTGGTGTTGCGTTGTTCTTTGCTGTGGCAATCGGCATTACCTTCGTGCTGTTGCTGTGGTTCACCCACTGCTTCAAGAGCACCCTGGCCGTGGTTCTGACCACGCTGATTGCGGTGGTCTGGCAGTTGGGCCTGCTGCATACCCTGGGCTTCGGGCTTGACCCGTACTCGATGCTGGTGCCATTCCTGGTCTTCGCCATTGGTATTTCCCACGGCGTGCAGAAGATCAATGGCATTGCCATGGCCTCGGGCGAGGCGACCGATTCGCTGTCCGCTGCCCGTATGGCTTTCCGTCAGTTGTTTATTCCAGGCCTGGTGGCGCTGCTGTCGGATGCCGTGGGCTTTATCACCCTGTTGTTGATTGATATCGGCGTGATCCGCGAGCTGGCAATCGGCGCATCCATGGGTGTGGCGGTCATCATCCTGACCAACCTGATTCTGCTGCCCGTGATGATTTCCTACGTCGGCATCAGCAAGAAGGCGGTGAAGATCAGCCGTGAAGAGGCCAACAAGGAACACACATTCTGGCGCTTCCTGTCCAAGTGTGCGCACCCGATGGTGGCTCCGGTATCCGTGGTGGTGGCGATCGTGGCGCTGGCTGGCGGTGTCTGGTACGGGCAGAACCTGAAGATCGGCGACCTCGATCAGGGTGCGCCTGAGTTGCGTCCAGATTCGCGCTACAACCTGGATAACGATTTCGTCATCCGCAACTACTCCACCAGTTCCGATGTACTGGTGATCATGGTCAAGACGGCGGCGGAAGGCTGCTCGACTTATCCGACTTTGTCGGCCATGGATGAGTTGATGTGGAAGATGGAGAACACCGAGGGCGTGCAGTCGGCCATTTCCATGGTCACCGTGTCGCGTCAGGTGATCAAGGGCATGAACGAGGGCAACCTGAAATGGGAAACCCTGTCGCGTAACCAGGACGTCCTGAACAACTCCATTGCCCGGGCCGACGGCCTGTACAACGGCGATTGCTCGGTGGCGCCGCTGCTGGTGTTCCTCACTGACCACAAGGCGGAAACCCTGACTCGTGTGGTTGATGTCGCTGAAGACTTCGCCAAAGAGAACAACAAGGAAGGCCTTGAGTTTGTGCTGGCAGCCGGTAACGCCGGGATCGAGGCGGCCACCAACGAGGTGATTGCCGCGTCTGAAACCACCATGCTGATCGCGGTGTATGCGGCCGTGAGCATCATGTGCCTGCTGACCTTCCGTTCGCTGGCCGCCACCCTCTGCGTGATTCTGCCGCTGGTGCTGACCTCGGTGCTGGGCAACGCGCTGATGGCCTACATGGGCATCGGTGTAAAGGTCGCGACTCTGCCGGTAATCGCTCTGGGCGTGGGGATCGGTGTTGACTACGGCATCTATATCTACAGCCGACTGGAGACTTACCTGCGTCAGGGCTTGTCGTTGCAGGACGCCTACTATGAGACCCTCAAGTCGACCGGTAAGGCGGTGCTGTTCACCGGCGTCTGTCTGGCGATTGGTGTGGCGACCTGGATCTTCTCGGCGATCAAGTTCCAGGCTGATATGGGCCTGATGCTGACCTTTATGTTCCTCTGGAACATGATCGGCGCGATCTGGCTGCTGCCGGCACTGGCACGCTTCCTGATCAATCCGGAGAAGCTGCGCAACAAGGCCTGAGCCTGAAGCGCAGTCGCAATACTGAAAACCGCGGCCCTAGGGTCGCGGTTTTTTTATGGTCTATGGGTTCTGTTGTGGCTTGGACGGGAGCCAGGCCTGCGGCTAATGGTGTCTGATTCCAGTCGTTTTGCGTCCCAGCTTGCTTCTATTGGGCTGGGGTATGGCCGCAGGCCGGGCTAATCAATGCGCCTTGTCGGCATCAGCTGATGTGCAGAGTGTGCAGTGAGCGCGTAAGTCGAGCTCTGGACACTCTGCGGCTCGCACGCTTACAAGAGTTGCACGAGCGCTTGTACCAGCGGGTAATTCGGAGGCTTGTGTGGCGTGTGCGGCTCGCGGGGGCGGACGTGCCGCCGTTAGCGCGGATACAGCGGCGGCAGCGCGCTGGTGTCGATGTTGCTGCTGCCTTCAAGGTCTTCTACCGCAGGCAGGCTGCGAATGGCCAGCCACAGGTTGCGGCCTTGCCAGTGTTGGCCGCTTTCGCTGTACAGCGCGCCATTGAGCCCATCAAGAGCCTCCGAGAGGGGGGTAAAACGTGCGGCCATATCAGCCAGGGTTTCCGGTTGCTGGCGGGCCCAGGCGTCGAGGGCGTGGCGAGTGGCTTGCGAGTCATTGGCCAGGCAGCTGCGCTTGAGGTCGTCAAGCAGGTCGCGCGGGCTTGGCCCCGTCTGTTGCGAGGGTATGACGGCAGGCTGGCGGCGGGCGCGCCACCAGAGGGTGAAGCCGAGCAAGGTGGTCAGGCTCAGTACTGCGCTACTCAGTTGCCAGAGCCAGAGTCGTATAGTGGCGCTGTCGTTTGATGCTGCCTGCTCGGTTTCAATCGGTAGGCTCTCCAGATTCGGGTTGGCTGCTACCTGCAGGGTGTGTGAGGGCAGGCTGCTACGTTGCAGCTGGTCGGTCTGGGTGTTCCACCACACGACTTCGATCGCAGGCAGGGTAATCGCGCCTTCGCGGTTGGCCACCAGTGCCTCGCGCTCTTCACGGCTGCCTACCAGGCCATTGTCGCTGGCCTGATTGCCCAGCTGCGGCTGATCGGGGTAGCGGCGCAGGTCATTTGCCTGGGTTGCGGGTAATGGTGGCAGTTGCGCACTGGCCAGCCCTTCGGCTTTGAGCAGCAGGCTACGGGTCAGTGATTCGCCGACCCGGGCCGCTTCTGGTTGCGGGCTCCACACTTCACTCAGGCTCAGCGCCCGCGCAGGCAGCCAGGGGGCGCCGACTGGGTAGCTGGCTGGTTTGGCTTTTACGGTCAGCGGAATTTCTGGTGACTTGACCCGCACGACCTTGCCCGGCCGCGGGCCGAACGGGTTGTAGGCGTTGCTGCTTGAGCGATCAACTGCAGTGGCAGTAAAGGCTTGTGCAGGGATCAGCAACTCGCCACTTTCCTGGGGAAAGATCGCGTAGCGCAACTCGATCACGCCATGGCGGACCCCGTTGATGTCCTTCTCATAGGTGCGCGGTTTTCCCAGCGCCTCAACGCGGGCCTGCGGCATCGTCAGTTGCGTCAGGCTGCTGTCGTCATAGAGGGAAACGGAATGGTAGATGCGCAGCGTCAGCACGGTTTGCGCCTGCACGTAGACACTTTCCTGGTCCAGGCTGGCGTCGATAAATACCGGGGCCAGGCGATTGCCATCTGCATTGGAGCCCGCTTGGACGTGCAGGGTGATCGGCTCGCTGTGTAACTGGCCCAGGCTAAGCGGTGGGATCACCACATAGCCGCTGGTTTTGGGCTGCAGACTGATGATCCAGCGAGTGCTGGCCTGGGCGCCATTACTGCCGCTGGTGAGGCTATTGACCTGGCGCGTGCCGAGCACCTCGAACAGCTCATTGAGGGGCTGCAGATCGGGTTTGCCGAAGAGGGTGGCATCATTCGATTCGAGGGTCAGCTCCACGCTTTCGCCGGCATCCAGGCGGGTGCGGTCAACGCTGGCGGTTAGGCTTTGCGCTTGAACGTGCAGGGCCAGCAGGCTAAGCAGAAGGGTACAGAGCAGTCGGCTCATTGCAGTTGTTCCTGGCGCTGTTGTTGTTCCAGCCTGAATTTACGTCGCAGCAGCTCGCCCGGATCGTCGGGGATCTGCCGCAGCCATTGTTCCAATGCCTGGCGACGTTCGCCATCGAGGCTCGGCTCGGCATTGGCAATCTGTTCTTCGTGGTTGTCGCTGTCGTCGTCTTGCGGCGAGGTTGGCGGTGTGTCTGCGTCGTCTGAGCCGGGCTTGGCCGGTTTCTCACCATCGCCTTCAGGTTCTGCTGGCTGGGCCGGCGCTGGTTCGGTTTGCGGTTGGGTATCCGGATCCGCCTGGCCTGTCTGGGGCTGGCTGCTGGACGGATCCTGCTGCTCGTTTGGCTGCTGCGGGTTGTCGGCGGGGTTCTGCTGCTGTTGGTTCTGACGCAGCAGTTCTTCAACTAGGGCTTTGTTCTTTTGCGCCTGAGCCAACTCGGGTTGCAGTTCCAGCGCCTGGGTGTAGGCATCTACAGCTGCTTCAAGCTCATTACTATGGGCCAGGGCGTTGCCGCGGTTGTAGTGGTCGCTGGCAGTTTCGCCATTGGCGAAGCGGTCGGCCGCTGCCGCGTACTCGCCGGCCTGATAAAGCGCCTGGCCTTGCCAGCGTGGGTCATTGAAGCGCTGTGCGGCGGCTGCCGGTTGCTGCGCATCGAGCAGACGTTGCCCTTGCTGGTCAGCGCGTAACCAAAGGTCTTCGAAACTGAAGGCGTAGCTGTTTTGTGGCAGGCCCAGCAACAACAGGGGTAGGCACAGCAACCAGCCGCGCCGTGCGGCGCAGGCTGCGAGTAACAGCAGAGGCAATAGCAGCCAGTGGCTCTGGTCCGCCCAGGCTTGCAGGCGGGTTAGTTCGCCATCGCGGCGTACCTGTTGCGGCGCTTGTAACAGGCCCAGGTTGCGCAGGTCGTCTTCGCTGAGGGTGACGCCCTGGTATTGGCCGCCCAGTTGCTGGGAAAAACGTTTGAGGCCATTGCTGTCCAGGCGCGGCAGGAGAATGTTGCCCTGCTGATCCTTGAGGAATGAGCCATCCTCCTGAATGATCGGCGCGCCTTGAGTGCTGCCAATACCGAGAATCTGCAGGCGTGCTCCGCCATTCCCCAGGGTCTGGCTGATGCCCTGGCGTTCGCTCTCGCTCAGGGTGCTGGTCAGCAGCAGCAGGCGGCCATTGCCCTGAGCACCCTGTTCGAGCAGTTGCAAGGCTTTGATGACCGCCAGATCGGCACGCTTGCCGGGCTCCGGCATGATTGTCGGGTTAAGCGCGTCGAGCAGGTTGCGGCTGGTGCTCAGGTCATCGGACAGCGGTACGACGGTGTGTGCGCTGCCGGCATAAACGACGATAGCGGTTTGCGCATTCTGGCGTGCCTCCAGCAGGTCAAGCAGCTTGCGTTTGGCCTGGGCCAGGCGATTGGGTGAGGCGTCGCTGGCGAGCATCTGCGGCGTCAGTTCGAGCAACACCACCAACGGGTCGGCAGGTTTGGGGTTGTGCTGTTCGATGCGTTGCCAGCTTGGCCCGAGCAGCGCCAGCAGTGCCAGTAGCCAGGCCAGGCCAAGAGCCAGCCAGGGGAGGCGACTGCTGCGGCCATGCTTGGCGGTCAGAAGCGCGGCCTGAAAGGTGGCGGGCAACAAGGCTTGCCAGCGCCCGCTGCGTTGTTCGCGGTGCCAGAGTCGCCAGAGCAGGATGCTCAGCAGTGGCAGCAACAGTAACCAGAAAGGCCGTTGCCAGTGGGGCCAGAGGTCGAGCAATGTGCTCATGCTTGTTTTCCTCGACGCTGCGCCCACTTGGCGCTCCAGCGTTGTGGCAGGGCCGGCCAGAGCGTTTGGCTGACCAGCAACAGGCTCAGTAGCAGCGCCAGACCAAGCAGCCAGGGGTAGAGTGGCAAGGTCGGGCGCGTCAGCATCGGCTTTTGTGCCACGGGCTCCAAGCGGTCGAGGGTGGCTTCGATGGCTTGCAGTTCCTGGCTATCACGGGCGCGGAAGTACTCACCGCCGGTGGCCTCGGCAATTGCCCGCAGGCTGGGCTCGTCCAGGTCGATGCCGGGGTTGAAGCCGAGCATGCCCAGTACGCCGTTCTGTTCCGGGTCGGCACCAATGCCGATCGGGTAGATGGTAATGCCTTCTTCGGCGGCCAGACGGGCGGCTGTCAGTGGTTCGATTTCACCACCGTTGTTGGCGCCATCCGTCACCAGCACCAGTACGCGACTCTGCGCCGGGCGCTCACGCAGACGCTTGACGGCCAGGCCGATGGCGTCGCCGATGGCGGTCTGCGGGCCGGCGATATTCTTTTGCGCCTCATCCAGCCAGGTGTGCACGGTCTGCCGATCGAAGGTCAGCGGTGACTGCAGATAAGCGCGACTGCCGAATAGAATCAGGCCGACCCGGTCACCCTCGCGGCCGTCGATAAAGTCGCCGAGCAGGTGTTTGACCAGGGCCAGGCGACTGACTTCCTGATCGTCCCAGAGCATGTCCGCGTAATCCATGGAGCCGGATACATCCACTGCCAGCAGCAGGTCGCGGCCACTGGCCGGTAAGGGGAGTGGCTCGCCCAGCCATTGCGGGCGTGCGCAGGCGACAAGCAGCAGCAGCCAGATCAGCACAAACGGCGCCTGCTGGCGCAAGGCTGGCAGGCGGGGGCGGGCGCGACGGCCGCTCAGGTTCTCGAGCTCAGCCAGAAAGCTGATTTTCAACGCCGCCTCGCCACTATCTGCCGGTGGCAACAGGGCGCGTAGCAGCCAGGGCAGCGGCGCAAGGACAAAGATCCAGGGCCAGGCGAACTCAAACATGCTTGCGAATCCAGATCGACACGGCTTGATTAAGGCCGGCGATGGCTTTGTCATCCAGGCTGCAATGTGGCCGATAGGCGCCTTCGACCAGCACCATCCAGCGCGTCAAACCAGCCGCCGGGCAGCGACTGTCGAGAAAAGCCAGCCAGGCGCGGCTGCTTAACGTATGGCTATGGCTTTGTGGGTAGCGCTCGCGGCATAGACGTTTGAGGATGGCGTTGAGCTGTTGCAGCCAGGGGCCGGCATCGACATCTGCGTAGGGTTTTTGCAGTTGTTCGAGTTCGTGCAACGCCGCCTGGCGCAGTGGGTCGAGAGCGGCCTCATGCGAAGCCGATACGGCTTTGCGTGGCAGGCGTTTGAGCAGGCGCACCAGGCCCCAGAGCAGCAACGGCAACAGCGCCGCCAGCACCCACCAGCCGGGTGCCGGTGGCCACCAGCTGATCGGCGCAGGGGCAATCAGTGGTTCGAGCTGCTCCAGCGGGTTCACAGGCTTTTCCTCGACCGCTGGGCATTCAGGTGTTCACGCAACTGTTCGATCATCTCGCTTTGAGTATTCAATGCCAGCAGTGGTACGCCGAGTTTCTGCGCCAGGCGCTGCCAGCGCGCCTGGCGGGCGTCGGCCAGGCTGCGGTAAGCCTGGCGCAACTCGGCGTCCTGAGTGTCCAGTTCCAGTTGCGCGCCGCGTTCGGTAAAGCGCAGCAGGCCGGCATTGGGCAATGCATGGTCGAGTGGATCGGAAAGGGGCAACAACAGCAGATCGGTGTGCCGGGCGAGCAACTGCAACTGCTGCTCGCTGCTGTCGTTCAGGGTGCGTTCATCGCAGAGCACCACCACTAAACTGCCGGGGCGCAGCACTTCACGGGCGCGGCGCAGGGCCAGACCGAAACTGTCGCGGCTGCCCTGGCTGTCGTTGCTCAGGGTCTGATTGGCCTTGGCCAGGCGGCTGAGTAGCTGCAGCAGGCTCTGCTTGCTACGCCGTGGTTTGATTTCGTGGTGTTCCAGGTCGCCGAATACCAGGCCGCCGATGCGGTCGTTATGGCCCAGCGCGGCCCAGCCGATCAGGCTGGCGGCCTGGGCGGCAAGGACTGATTTGAACATCAGCCCGCTGCCGAAGAACAGCTGACGGCTTTGCTCGACCATGATGTAGATCGGTCGTTCGCGTTCTTCATGGAACAGCTTGGTATGCGGTTCCTGGGTGCGCGCGGTGACCCGCCAATCGATGGTGCGCACGTCATCGCCGGCCTGGTAGACCCGCACCTGGTCGAAGTCCACGCCACGTCCGCGCAGCTTCGAGTGGTGCAGACCAATCAGCGGGCTGCGCCGCGCCGGGGTGGAAAACAGCTGCACCTCACGCACACGGTGGCGCATCTCGATCAGTTCACCGAGGCTGACGCGAATGCCGGGCTGCGTGGGTTGCTCGTGCATGGTGCTTAGGCGACCGCCACGACGTCGAGAATGCGTTGCACCACGCGGTCCTGATCGATGCCAGCGGCTTCCGCCTCGAACGACAGAATGATGCGGTGGCGCAGCACGTCGAACAGCACGGCCTGGATATCTTCCGGGCTGACGAAATCACGCCCGGCCAGCCAGGCGTGGGCCCGCGCGCAGCGATCCAGGGCAATCGAGCCGCGTGGGCTGGCGCCGTAGGCAATCCACTCGGCCAGTTCCGGGTCGAACTTGGCCGGAGTGCGCGAGGCCATCACCAGTTGCACCAGGTACTCCTCCACCGCATCGGCCATATACAGACCGAGGATTTCCTGGCGGGCGGCGAAGATCGCCTGTTGGCTGACCAGTTGTTCGGGTTTGGTTTCACCGTTAAGCGCTTCGCCGCGGGCCTGAGCGAGGATCTTGCGCTCTACGCTGGCGTCGGGGAAGCCGATCTTCACGTGCATCAGAAAGCGGTCGAGCTGAGCTTCTGGCAGCGGGTAGGTGCCTTCCTGCTCGATCGGGTTCTGCGTGGCCATTACCAAGAACAGTGGCGACAGGTTGTAGGTGCTGCGCCCCACGCTGACCTGGCGTTCGGCCATGGCTTCGAGCAAGGCCGATTGCACCTTGGCCGGGGCGCGGTTGATTTCGTCCGCCAGCACCAGGTTATGGAAGATCGGCCCCTGCTGAAAGACGAAGCTGCCAGTTTCCGGGCGGTAGATTTCGGTGCCGGTGATGTCGGCTGGCAACAGGTCCGGGGTGAACTGGATGCGGTGAAACTCGGCTTCGATGCCTTCGGCCAGCTCTTTGATGGCCTTGGTCTTGGCCAGGCCGGGAGCGCCTTCAACCAGCATGTGACCATCGGCGAGCAAGGCAATCAGCAGCCTTTCGATGAGTTTTTCCTGGCCGAGGATCTGACTTGAAAGAAAATGTCGCAGCGCGACAAGCGCTTCACGGTGTTCCATCGTTAAGCTCATCCGGCAAATGTGACCAGCGGGTCGTGAGACTCGCCAGAGTTAAGTGGCAGCCACTTTAATGCAATCGCTGCCTCCTAGACTAACGTTGAACAACAAGGTTGTGGCGAAGGTCATTCTCGCGACTGCCACCGAGTCGAATCACCAGCCAAATGGAGCACACCCATGGCGTTCTTTACGGCGGCCAACAAAGCCGATTTTCAGCATCACCTGCAAACGGCGTTGGCGCAGCACGTTAGCGAACAGGCCTTGCCACAAGTAGCCCTGTTCGCCGAACAATTCTTCGGCATCATCGCCCTTGAGGAGCTGACCCAGCGGCGCCTCTCTGACCTGGTCGGTTGTACGTTGTCGTCCTGGCGGGTGCTCGAGCGCTTTGAGCACAGCAAGCCCGAGGTGCGGGTATTCAACCCCGATTACGAGAAGCACGGCTGGCAGTCCACCCATACCGCCGTGGAAATTCTGCATCGCGATATTCCGTTTCTGGTCGACTCGGTGCGCATGGAGCTGAACCGTCGTGGCTACAGCATCCACACCCTGCAGAACAGCGTGTTCAGCGTGCGTCGCAACAAGAGCGGCGAACTGCAGGAAATTCTGCCTAAAGGTGCCCAGGGCAAGGACGTGCAGCAAGAAGCGCTGATGTTCCTGGAGATCGATCGTTGTTCCAGCGCCGGCGAATTGAAAACCCTGGAGAAAGCCCTGCACGACGTGTTCAGTGATGTGCGCCTGAGTGTCGCGGACTTCCAGCCGATGAAGGCCAAGGCCCAGGAACTGCTGGCCTGGCTGGACAAGGCCAAGCTCAAGGTCGAAGGCGCCGAGCTGGAAGAGGTCAAGGTGTTTATGAACTGGTTGCTCGACGACCACTTCACCTTCCTCGGTTACGAAGAGTTCACCGTTGCCGACAGTGCCGATGGCGGCCGTGTTGTTTATGACGAGAAATCTCTGTTGGGCCTGTCTAAAAGCCTGCGTGCCGGGCTTAAGGCCGAGGACACGCATATCGAGGCTGAGGCCGTCAGTTACCTGCGTGGCGCGCAGTTGCTGTCGTTTGCCAAAGCCGCCGTACCCAGCCGCGTGCACCGCCCGGCGTATCCGGACCTGGTGTCGATCCGCGAGCTGGACAGCAAGGGCAAGGTCATCAAGGAATGCCGCTTTATGGGGCTGTACACCTCGGCGGTGTATGCCGAGAGCGTGTGGAATATCCCTTATATCCGCCGCAAGGTCGCGGTAATCGAGCAGCGTTCGGGCTTCGATAGCAGCGCGCACCTGGGCAAGGAACTGGCTCAGGTCCTGGAAGTGCTGCCGCGTGATGACCTGTTCCAGACCCCGGTGGATGAGCTCTTCAACACTGCCCTGGCCATCGTGCAGATCCAGGAGCGCAACAAGATTCGCGTGTTCGTGCGCCGCGATCCTTACGGGCGCTTCTGCTATTGCCTGGCTTATGTGCCGCGTGATGTGTACTCCACCGAAACCCGGGTGAAGATCCAGCAGGTGCTGATGGATCGTCTGCAAGGGATTGATTGCGAGTTCTGGACATTCTTCTCCGAGTCGGTGCTGGCGCGGGTGCAGTTCATTCTCAAGGTCGACCCGGCGAAGCGCGTGCAGATCGACCCACTGCGTCTGGAAAAGGAAGTGATTCAGGCCTGCCGTTCGTGGAAGGACGATTACACCAGCCTGATGGTGGAAAGCCTGGGCGAGGCTCAGGGCACTGAAGTGCTGAGCGAGTTCCCCGATGGTTTCCCGGCCGGTTACCGCGAGCGCTTTGCCCCGCATTCGGCGGTGGTGGACATGCAGCACCTGCTCAGCCTGAACGCCGAGCGCCAGTTGGTGATGAGCTTCTATCAGCCGCTGACCCAGGGTGAGCAGCAGTTGCACTGCAAGCTGTACCACGCCGATACGCCGCTGCCGTTGTCGGACGTGTTGCCGATTCTGGAAAACCTCGGCCTGCGTGTGCTCGGTGAGTTTCCGTACAAGTTGCGCCGTGCCGATGGCCGCGAATTCTGGATTCACGACTTCGCCTTCACCTATGCCGAAGGCCTGGATGTCGACATTCAGCAGCTTAACGACACCCTGCAGGGGGCTTTCGTCAATATCGTTGGCGGCGCCGCCGAGAACGACGGTTTCAACCGTCTGGTACTGATGGCCGCCATGCCGTGGCGCGATGTAGCACTGCTGCGTGCCTATGCGCGTTACCTCAAGCAGATTCGCCTGGGCTTCGACCTCAGCTATATCGCGGGAACTCTGGTTAACCATGCCGATATTGCCAAGGAACTGGTGCGTCTGTTCAAAACGCGCTTCTACCTGGCGCGCAAGCTCACCGCCGATGATTTGGAAGACAAGCAGCAGAAGCTTGAGCAGGCGATTCTCGCGGCGCTGGATAATGTCGCGGTGCTCAACGAAGACCGCATCCTGCGCCGCTACCTGGATCTGATCAAAGCCACCCTGCGCACCAACTTCTACCAGACCGATGCGGCGGGGCAGAACAAGGCTTACTTCAGCTTCAAGCTCAACCCACGGGCGATTCCGGAGATCCCACGGCCGACGCCGAAATTCGAAATCTTCGTCTATTCGCCACGGGTTGAAGGTGTGCACCTGCGCTTTGGCGACGTCGCCCGTGGCGGTCTGCGCTGGTCGGATCGTGAGGAAGATTTCCGTACCGAAGTGCTGGGTCTGGTCAAGGCGCAACAGGTGAAGAACGCCGTGATCGTGCCGATGGGCGCCAAGGGCGGCTTTATCCCACGGCGTCTGCCGCTGGGTGGTTCGCGCGATGAAGTGCTGGCCGAGGGCATTGCCTGCTACCGCATCTTTATCAGTGGCTTGCTGGACATCACCGACAACCTCAAAGAAGGCGTTGTGGTACCGCCGCAGAATGTGGTGCGCCACGACGGTGATGATCCTTATCTGGTGGTAGCAGCCGACAAAGGCACCGCGACCTTCTCGGACATCGCCAACGGTATTGCCGCCGACTACGGCTTCTGGCTGGACGATGCGTTCGCCTCGGGTGGTTCGGCCGGCTACGACCACAAAGGCATGGGCATTACCGCCAAGGGCGGCTGGGTGTCTGTGCAGCGGCATTTCCGTGAGCGCGGCATCGATGTGCAGAAAGACCCGGTCACGGTGATCGGCATTGGCGATATGGCCGGTGACGTATTCGGTAACGGCCTGCTGTTGTCGAAGAGCTTGCAGCTGGTCGCAGCCTTCAACCATATGCATATCTTTATCGATCCGAATCCGGACGCGGCGTCGAGTTTTGTCGAGCGCCAACGCCTGTTCGACCTGCCACGTTCCAGCTGGGCTGATTACGACGCCAAGCTGATCTCGGCCGGCGGTGGAATCTTCCTGCGCAGTGCCAAGAGCATCGCCATCAGCCCGCAGATGAAAGAACGCTTCGATATCAGTGCCGACAAGCTGGCCCCGACTGAGCTACTGAATGCCTTGCTCAAGGCACCGGTGGACCTGCTGTGGAACGGCGGTATTGGTACCTACGTCAAATCCAGCAAGGAAAGCCATGCCGACGCTGGCGACAAGGCCAACGACATCTTGCGTGTGGATGGTCGCGAAGTGCGTGCCAAGGTGGTGGGTGAGGGCGGCAACCTCGGTATGACGCAGTTGGGTCGCGTCGAGTACGGCCTCAATGGCGGCAAGAGCAACACCGACTTTATCGACAACGCCGGTGGTGTGGACTGCTCCGACCACGAAGTGAACATCAAGATTTTGCTCGGTGAAATCGTCAGCGCTGGCGACATGACCGGTAAGCAGCGTAACAAGCTGCTGGTGCAAATGACCGATGCAGTCGGTGGTCTGGTGTTGGGCAATAACTACAAGCAGACCCAGGCGCTGTCGCTGGCCGAGCGCCGCGCCCGTGAGCGGGTGGGTGAGTACAAGCGCCTGATGTCGGCCCTGGAAGCGGCCGGCAAGCTGGATCGCGGCCTGGAGTTCCTGCCCAGTGACGATGAGCTGAACGAGCGCGCGGCCAATGGCCTGGGCCTGACCCGGCCGGAGCTAGCAGTGCTGATTTCCTATAGCAAGATTGACCTGAAAGAGTCGCTGCTGAAATCCCTGGTGCCGGACGACGAGTACCTGGCGCGAGAAATGGAAACTGCCTTCCCGCCGCTGCTGGCGGAGAAGTTTGGGGAGCCGATGCGCCGTCATCGCCTCAAGCGTGAGATCGTCAGCACACAGATCGCCAACGATCTGGTCAACCACATGGGCATTACCTTCGTGCAACGTTTGAAGGAGTCCACGGGCATGAGCGCGGCGAATGTCGCCGGGGCTTATGTGATCGTGCGTGATGTGTTCCGTCTGCCGCATTGGTGGCAGCAGATCGAGGCGCTGGACTCCAAGGTGCCGGCCGAGCTGCAGTTGCAGATGATGGACGAGCTGATGCGTTTGGGCCGCCGGGCGACTCGCTGGTTCTTGCGCAGCCGACGTAATGACCTGGATGCAGCGCGCGATGTGGCGCATTTTGCACCGCGCATCGAAGCCCTGGCCCTGAGCCTGGATGAGTTGCTCGAAGGTCCGGCTCGCGAACAGTGGCTGGCGCGTTTCCAGGGCTATGTCGAAGCTGGCGTGCCCGAGGTGCTGGCCCGTGTTGTGGCGGGCACCAGCCATCTGTACACGCTGTTGCCAATCATCGAAGCCTCGGACGTTACCGGTCAGGCGCCGGCTCAGGTGGCAGCGGCTTACTTCACCATTGGTGACTCGCTGGAGCTGTCCTGGTACCTGCAGCAGATCACCAGCCTGCCGGTGGAAAACAACTGGCAAGCGTTGGCCCGTGAAGCCTTCCGCGATGATCTGGACTGGCAGCAACGCGCTATCACCGTGTCGGTACTGCAAATGGCCGAAGGCCCGGCGGATATCGAAGAGCGGGTTGGCGTGTGGCTGGATCAACACCGCCGTCTGGTGGATCGCTGGAAACTGATGCTCGGCGAGCTGCGCGCGGCCACCAACACCGATTACGCCATGTACGCTGTGGCTAACCGTGAGTTGATGGACCTGGCGCAAAGCGCCTGATAGACGCAGCGCAGGCCGGACCTGCGCTGTTTTCGCCCCAATAAAAAGCCCCGCCAAGTGCGGGGCTTTTTATTGGGGCAGGTCTGGTGTCGGCGAAATTACGTTTTTTCTAGATCTCGCGAGCTAGAGTCCTGCAAGGCGCTACGTTAGTAACAGCCTCAGGCTGGCCCGAAGGGTGAGCGTAGCGAATCAAGCGGAGTGTACTTTTGTACATGAGCATTACTCGTTTCACTCGCCCTTCGGGCCGCGCTGAAGCACGTTAGCCATAGTGGCTTGCCGAGTCTGTTTTTAACGCCGCAGGCCGCAGGGCCGACGCGCAGCAGATCGTTGCCTTGCACCTACTTAGTCGTCGAAATCCATCCAGCCGCCCATCTCTTTCCAGCGATTGACGATGCCGCAGAACAGCTCGGCCGTCTTCTCGGTGTCGTAGCGGGCCGAATGCGCTTCCTTGCCATCGAACTCGATGCCGGCGGCCTGGCAGGCTTTGGCCAGTACGGTCTGGCCATAGGCGAGGCCGGCCAGGGTCGCGGTGTCGAAGCTGGAGAAGGGGTGGAACGGGTTGCGCTTGATGCCGGTGCGCGCCACGGCGGCGTTGAGGAAACCCAGGTCGAAGCTGCTGTTATGGCCGACCAGAATCGCCCGTTTACAGCTGTTGGATTTCAACGACTTGCGCAGGCCACGAAAGATCTCGGTCAGTGCGTGCTCTTCGCTAACGGCCATGCGCAGCGGGTGGTCGAGTTTGATCCCGGTGAAGTCCAGCGCCGCCTGCTCGATATTGGCACCCTCGAACGGTTCGATGCGGAAGAACTGGGTGTGTTCCGGGTAGAGGAAGCCACCTTCGTCCATGCCAATGGTGGTGGCGGCAATTTCCAGCAGGGCATCGGTGGCACTGTTGAAGCCACCGGTTTCCACATCCACCACCACCGGCAGGTAGCCGCGAAAACGCGCGGCCATCGGGTGGCGTGGGCCGGAGCTGCTCGTTTCGAGTTCGTCTTCGTACAGGTCTTCGCTCACGCGTTAGCCTCCAGCAGGCGCCAGCGCAAGGTTTCACCCGCACGCAAAGGAATTACCGAGAGTTCGCCCAGCGGCAAGCTGGCTGGGGCGGTCCAGTCTTCACGGACCAGGGTGATGCTGTCGCTATTGCGCGGCAGGCCGTAGAAGTCGGCGCCATTGAGGCTGGCGAAGGCTTCCAGCTTATCCAGCGCATGGCGCTGCTCGAAGGCTTCGGCATACAGCTCGATGGCGGCATAGGCGGTGTAACAGCCGGCGCAACCGCAGGCGGCTTCCTTGGCGTGCTGGGCGTGCGGCGCCGAGTCGGTGCCGAGAAAGAACTTGGCATTGCCGCTGGTGGCCGCATCCAGCAGGGCTTCCTGGTGGGTGTTGCGCTTGAGGATCGGCAGGCAATAGAAATGCGGGCGAATGCCGCCAACCAGCATGTGGTTGCGGTTGTACAGCAGGTGATGGGCGGTGATGGTCGCGCCGACATTGGCCGAGGCGCCTTGCACGAACTCCACCGCATCGCGGGTGGTGATGTGCTCGAACACCACTCTGAGCGTCGGGAAACGCTCGACCACGCGGCTCAGGTGTTCACCGATGAAGATCTTTTCGCGGTCGAATACATCGATCTCGCTGCGCGTCACTTCGCCGTGTACCAGCAGCGGCAGGCCGACTTCGGCCATGGCTTCGAGTACCGGGAAAATCTTATCGATGCTGGTCACGCCAGAATCAGAGTTGGTGGTCGCGCCGGCTGGGTAGAGCTTGGCCGCATGCACAAAGCCCGAGGCCTTGGCCGCGCGCACATCTTCGGGCTGAGTCAGGTCGGTGAGGTACAGCACCATCAGCGGCTCGAAGCGGCTACCGGCCGGGCGGGCGCTGAGAATACGCTGGCGGTAGGCATCAGCCTCACTGGCGTTACGCACCGGCGGCACCAGGTTGGGCATGATGATGGCGCGGCCGAAGGTGCGGGCCACATCGGCGACGGTATGTGGCAGTACACCGCCGTCACGCAGGTGGATGTGCCAATCGTCGGGGCGCAGTAGGGTAATGCGGTCAGTCATGGAAGCTTCCAGGCGGGCAAAACGTGGCGAGAATGCTACCGGAAAAGGGCCGTGGCAGCACGTTGAAAGCGGCCGTGGCGCACTCAACTGATTGAAGCCGAGTTTGCGCAGCGTTCATCCCTGCACAGCAGGGCTAACGCGCTGCTCAAGTTTTCCGCTGCGGCACCGATAGACAGGAGGTAAGCCGTATTCCCTGGAGTCTGTCGTGCGACCCTATCCGCTCGTGGTGTTTTGCCTGCTGGCAAGCCAGCCCGTTCTTGCCATCAGCTTCCAGACTCGTCTGGAGAAGATCGAGTGGCAGGTCGAAGGCGATCAGTTCGAGTGCCGGCTAGCGCAACCGGTCGCCGATTTCGGGTCTGGGGTGTTCGTGCGCCGTGCTGGCGAACAGGTGACGTTCAGCTTGAGAACCCGCGAACGCTGGATGGGCACTGGCAGCGCCACACTTCTAGCGGCCGCTGCACCCTGGCAGCCAGGGCGGCCCGATATCAACCTGGGCTCGGTTAGCGTGGTTCCCGCTGAAATTCTGTTCAATAGCTCCGAGGAGCAAGGCACGCGCCTGCTTACCGGCTTGCTTGAAGGCCGTAGCCCAGTGGTGCGGCACCGTATGACCATGGGGGGCGACGCGGTCGAGGTGCGGCTACTGCCGGCCAAGTTCACCAAGGCGTATAACGATTACCTGGACTGTACGGCCAAGCTGCTGCCAGTGAATTTCGATCAGATACGCAAGAGCCTGGTGGGCTTTCCGGGCGGCGGTGTCGATCTTGAGCCCCTGGCTCAGGCCAAGCTGGACATTATCCTGAGCTTTATCAAGGCTGATCCCAGCATTAATCGCATCCAGCTCGACGGCCACGCCGACAATAGCGGCAATCGCCTGACCAATCGTGATCTGTCGCGCCGCCGGGCGCTGGCCGTTATGGAGTACCTCAAGGCCAGTGGTATTCCGGCTGAGCAGATCACCGTACGTTTTCATGGCGAGCGCTATCCGGTTGCACCGAATACCAATGAGGCGAATCGGGCGAAGAATCGCCGGGTAAGCATCCTCCTTGAGCGAGTGCCTGAAGCCGTAGAACCTCCCGCCCCCGCGTCTGTTAAAGCGGAGCCCGGCGCGACGTCTTAAGGGCGCTTGTTGGTTGTTTGTTCAACAATAAACCGTCGCTTGGTCGTCACAAGCTGTCGCGCCTCTGTAAATCAGGCGGCATGGGCAGTAGAATCACGGGTTTTCCCGCACAACCCCGTGGAGTTGATGGCATGGCCGACGTAAACAAGGTAGTCCTGGCATATTCCGGTGGCCTGGACACTTCCGTGATCCTCAAGTGGCTGCAAGATACCTATAACTGCGAAGTGGTGACCTTCACCGCTGACCTCGGCCAGGGTGAGGAAGTCGAGCCGGCCCGCGCCAAGGCTCAGGCCATGGGCGTCAAGGAAATCTACATCGACGACCTGCGTGAAGAGTTCGTGCGTGATTTCGTCTACCCGATGTTCCGCGCCAACACCGTTTATGAAGGCGAGTACCTGCTGGGTACCTCCATCGCCCGTCCGCTGATTGCCAAGCGTCTGATCGAAATCGCCAACGAAACCGGCGCGGACGCCATTTCCCACGGCGCTACCGGCAAAGGCAACGACCAGGTGCGTTTCGAGCTGGGTGCTTACGCGCTGAAGCCGGGCGTAAAAGTGATTGCGCCGTGGCGCGAGTGGGACCTGCTCTCGCGTGAGAAGCTGATGGATTACGCCGAAAAGCACGCCATCCCGATCGAGCGTCACGGCAAGAAGAAATCGCCGTACTCCATGGATGCCAACCTGCTGCACATCTCCTATGAAGGCGGCGTTCTGGAAGACACCTGGACCGAGCACGAAGAAGACATGTGGCGTTGGACCAAGTCGCCTGAGGCGGCGCCGGATACCCCAACCTACCTGGAATTGACCTACCGCGCAGGCGACATCGTTGCCATCGACGGCAAGGAAATGAGCCCGGCCACGGTGCTGGCCGAACTCAACCGCATCGGCGGCGAGAACGGCATTGGCCGTCTGGATATCGTCGAGAACCGTTTTGTCGGCATGAAGTCCCGTGGCTGCTACGAAACTCCGGGCGGCACCATCATGCTCAAAGGCCACCGCGCCATTGAGTCGATCACCCTGGACCGCGAAGTGGCGCATCTCAAGGACGAGCTGATGCCCAAGTACGCCAGCCTGATCTATAACGGTTTCTGGTGGAGCCCGGAGCGTCTGATGCTGCAACAGATGATCGACGCTTCCCAGGCCAGCGTGAACGGTGTGGTGCGCATGAAGCTGTACAAGGGCAACGTGATCATTACTGGTCGTAAGTCCGATGACTCCTTGTTCGACGCCAATATCGCCACCTTCGAAGAAGATGGCGGCGCTTACAACCAGCAGGACGCTGCCGGCTTTATCAAGCTCAATGCGCTGCGCATGCGTATTGCTGCGGGTAAAGGGCGCAAGATGCTCTGATAACATCAGAGTGCCTGAGCCACACCAAGCCCCGGCCATAAGCCGGGGTTTGCATTTATAAGCCCGCAAGATGGGCAATGATGAGGAGACACCTGATGAGACTGCTGCACACTATGCTGCGCGTCGGCGATATGGATAAATCCATCGCGTTCTACACCGAAGTGCTGGGCATGACCCTGCTGCGCCGTAAGGACTACCCAGAAGGGCAGTTCACCCTGGCATTCGTTGGTTACGGCGATGAGGCGCATAACAGCGTGATCGAACTGACCCACAACTGGGGCGTGGAGAGTTATGAACTGGGCACGGGCTATGGCCATATCGCCCTGGAAGTGGCCGATGTGTACAAGGCCTGTGATGACATCCGCACGCGTGGGGGCAAGGTTACACGTGAGGCGGGGCCAATGAAGCATGGCACCAGCATTCTGGCATTTGTTGAAGATCCGGACGGTTACAAAATCGAGCTGCTGTCGCCCTCGCGTGCTGACTGACAGCTGCTATCGTTGTAAGTAATGGCTTACAACGAGAATGGCCAATCTGCCCGGCCATACGAGGTGCTCCATGACCAGTGGAAACCATGCAAAACGGCTGATTCAAGCCGTGCAGGAGTTGTCCATGGCAAGGGATCTGGATGCTGTTGCCGAGGTGGTGCGTCACGCTGCACGTGAATTGGTGGGCGCCGACGGCGCCACCTTTGTTTTGCGCGATAACGAGCAGTGTTTTTATCGTGATGAGGATGCGATCTGTCCGCTTTGGAAAGGTCAGCGCTTCCCGTTGCAGGCCTGTATCAGCGGTTGGGCCATGCTCAACCGTCAGGCCACGGTTATCGAAGACATCTACCTGGACCCGCGCATTCCCCATGCGGCCTATCGACCGACCTTCGTCAAAAGCCTGGTGATGGTGCCGATTCGTACCCTGGAGCCCATTGGGGCGATTGGCACTTATTGGGCCAGCCATTACCGCGCCACCCCCGATCAGGTCGAAATGCTGCAGGCCCTGGCCGACGCGACCTCCGTGGCGTTGGAGAACGTTCAGGTGTATGCCGAACTGGAACGGCGGGTTGAAGAGCGTACGGCGCAGCTGGAGGAGGCCAACCAGCAACTGCAGGATGAGGTGGCTGAGCGCCTGCGTGCTGAACAGTTGGTGCGGCAGATGTCCCTGACCGATGAGTTGACGGGCTTGTACAACCGCCGTGGTTTTCTGTTGCTGGCAGAGCGCGAGCTGCAAGTCGCGCGCAGACGGCGTGGGCGTAGCCTGCTGCTCTATCTCGACCTGGATTACCTGAAGCTGGCCAATGATCGCTTTGGTCATGCCGCCGGCGATGCCATGCTGATGGATGCAGCCGAATTGCTCAAGTCGCTGTTTCGCAGCACCGATGTCGTGGCGCGTATTGGTGGTGATGAGTTTGTGGTGCTGGCCAGCCATTACAGCAGCAGTGAGGAAGTATTGGCGCGCCTGAATCAGGCGTTACAGGTTTTTCGCCAGCGCACAGGGCGACCGTTGTCACTGAGTGTAGGAGCAGCGGAGTCATCGTTGCAGGCCGATCAGAGTCTGGAGCATTTGCTGAGTCAGGCTGATGCGGCGATGTATGCCAATAAGTGCGCCCGGCGCAACTTGCAGGTTGTTGGCTGACGCACGCAACAAAAAAGCCCCGCATCGGGCGGGGCTTTTTGGTGCGAATCACCTACAGATCAAAATCGTATTCTGACAGTTGTCTATTCAGGCGGCGCTCGTCTAGCAGGTTGTCGATGATACGACGCTTGGTCAGGTTGGTCTTGGCAACCTCAATCGGCGCCTCGGTTTCATCACTATCTTCGGCAACAAAATCTTCGTCGAGCTCCAGTTCTTCTTTATCAGTGCTCATTTGTCTCACTCCAGGCTACAGGGGCCATTTGCGCACCTTATAGCGACAAAATCGGAGTGGGGGAAAAAGATTTTTTCAATCAACCCATTGAGTGGCTGAATAGCGGCTCAATCGTCAGAGGTTTTCTGCTTGTATTCGCAGAGGTCTTCGATGCGGCAACTGCCGCAGCGCGGCTTGCGCGCCTGGCACACATAGCGGCCATGCAGGATCAGCCAGTGGTGCGAGTCGAGGAGAAATTCCTTGGGTACACACTTCATCAGCTTGTTTTCCACCTCCACGACATTTTTGCCGGGAGCGATACCGGTGCGGTTACTGACCCGGAAAATGTGCGTGTCCACCGCCATGGCCAGTTGGCGGAAGGCGGTGTTGAGCACCACGTTGGCGGTTTTACGGCCCACACCCGGCAAGGCTTCCAGCTCCTCGCGGGTTTCCGGTACCTGGCTGTTGTGCCGCTCAATCAGCAAACGACAGGTCTCAATCACGTTCTTGGCTTTGCTGTTGTACAGGCCGATGGTCTTGATGTACTCGCTCAGGCCGGCCACGCCGAGGGCATAGATGGCCTCTGGCGTGTTGGCCACGGGGAACAACTTTGCCGTGGCCTTGTTAACGCTGACGTCAGTGGCCTGGGCCGACAGCGTGACGGCTATCAGCAACTCGAACGGCGTGCTGTAAGCCAGTTCGGTTTTGGGCTCGGGGTTGTCTTCGTGCAGGCGGCGGAAGATCTCGTAGCGCTTGGCCGCGTTCACTCGATAACTCCGGTCACGCGCACGCGGCGGCTCTGTACGGGTGCGGCCACCTGCTGGGCTTTGGCCCGTTCAGCCAACGCCTCATCCACCCGGTTTTTGCAGGCAATCAGCAGACCCAGCACGATAAATGCGCCTGGCGGCAGGATGGCCAGCAGAAAGCCCTTGTACTCGGGAATCAGGGTGAGCTGCCAGTTGGCGGCGATGGGACCGAACAGCAGGTGCATGTTGGCAAACACTGCGCCGGTGCCAAGCAGCTCGCGCAGGGCGCCGATCATCACCAGCACCGCACCGAAGCCCAGGCCCATCATCAGGCCGTCATAGGCTGCGCGCGCGGGGTCGTGCTTGGCGGCAAAACCATCGGCGCGGCCGAGGATCACGCAGTTGGTGGTGATCAGCGGGATAAAGATGCCCAGGATCTGGTACAGCTCGTAGGTGAAGGCCTGCATCAGCAGTTCGATGCAGGTGGTCAGCGCGGCAATGATCATCACAAAGGCCGGCAGGCGTACGGCGGTGTTGACCACGCCACGTACCAGGGACACTGCCGCGCCGGAGCAGATCAGTACCACGGCGCTGGCCAGCGACAAGCCGAGGGCATTGACCGCCGAGTTACTCACGCCCAACAGCGGGCAGAGGCCGAGCAGTTGGACCAGGGCCGGGTTGTTCTTCCACAGGCCGTTGACTGTGATTTCGCGGTAGCTGGGACTAGCCATTGGACTTCACCTGGGCTGCGAACAGCTGTTGCTTGTGAGCATCGAAATATTGCAAAGCCTTGTGTACCGCCTTGACCACCGCGCGCGGGGTGATGGTGGCGCCGGCAAACTGGTCGAACTCGCCACGGTCTTTTTTCACGGCCCAGCCTTCGGTAGACGGTGTCTGCAAGGATTTGCCGTCGAAGCTGCGAATCCAGGTGCTCTTGGCCAGATCGATCTTGTCGCCCAAGCCAGGGGTTTCCCGGTGATTGAGCACGCGTACACCGGCCAGGCGGCCATCGGCCTGAATGCCGACCAGCAGCTGGATCGCGCCGCTGTAACCGTCTGGCGCCGTAGCGCGCAGAATAATGGCGCTGGGCTTGCCGTCTTTCAGGGCGATATAGGCGGCTTGTGGTGATTTGCTGCCCAGCAGCGGGTCGTGCAACTCGATGCTGTTGTCCAGCAAGTGATTGTCATAGCTGCCTGGCGGCAGGATTTCGCTGAGGGCGCGTACCTGGGCCTCGCGTTCGGCGGTGGCGATACGCTCGCCAGTGGCTTGCTGCAGCGTGGCCACCACGCCCACGGTGGCAATGGCGAACAGGCCCAGTACCAGGCTGTTTTTCAGCATCGAACGGCTAATTTCAGGCAGGGCCACGGTCACTCTCCCAACTTGAAGCCGCGCGTTGGCTTACGGTGTCCGTAAGTTCGCGGTCGCGTGTAGTAGTCGATGGTAGGGGCTGCCAGGTTCATCAACAGCACGGCGAAGGCCACTGCGTCCGGGTAGCCGCCCCAGGCGCGAATCACATACACCAGCACGCCGACGCCGATCCCGAAGATCAACCGGCCGAGGTTGCTGGTGGCGCCGCTGACCGGGTCGGTGACGATAAAGAAGGCGCCGAGCATGGTTGCACCGGTGAGCAGGTGAAACAGTGGCGAGCCATGCGAATCGGAGCCTGAGCCGTTCCAGAACAGCAGGCTCATGACGGCCAGCGCAGCGAGCATGCCGACCGGGCCATGCCAGGTGAACAGGCGTTTGTGTAGCAGGTACAGACCGCCGGCGAGGAAGGCCAGGTTGACCGCTTCACTGCCTGCGCCGCCAAAGCGGCCGAATGCCGGGTTCTGCGCCCAAAGCTCGTCGATGGTCAGGCTTTTGTTGATTTTCAGCGCATCCAGCGCCGTGGCTTGCGCCCAGCCGTCCGGTAGCTGCGCGAGGCCGAGGATCTGCTGCAAACCGTCAAGCATTGCCACGCTGTGCGGCGCAGGCCAGGTGGTCATTTCCACGGGGAAGGACACCAGCACCACCACATAGCCGAGCATGGCCGGGTTGAAGGGGTTTTGCCCCAGACCGCCGTAGAGTTGCTTGCCCAATACCACGGCAAAACCTGTGGCGACCAAGGTCAGCCACCAGGGCGAATAGGGAGGCAGGGCCAGAGCCAGCAGCACCGCGGTGACCAGCACGCTGTAGTCCTTGAGGAAGAACGCCAGCGGACGTTTGCGCAGCGCCAGGATCGCGGCCTCGAAGCCCAGCGCGCAGAGGCTGGCCCACAGCAGGTTGAACAGCGTGCCGATACCAAACAGCCAGGTCATGGCCAGAATCCCCGGAACGGCGGCCAACAGCACGTGCAGCATCACCTGCTGCGTGCGGTTGTTGCCCTTGGCGTGGGGCGAAGTGATGCGGGGCAGGGCCATTGTCGCTCCGGTTAAACAGTCTGTTATAGGGCAGGTTAGGCGCTGTGCGACTTAACCCGCCGGCTGGTCGTTAAAACCAGTGGTTATGGCAGTCAGGCTGCCTTCGCTGGGTTACGCCTGCGGCTAACCCAGCCTACGAATCTATGCGCTCTGGTGCTCCGCCAGTTGCTGCTCGGCATCGGCCAGGCGCTGGCGAGCCGCTGTCAGTGCATCCGCTGCGCTGCCGTCGTCACGCTCAAGTTTGCGTAGGTCGGCCCGGGCGAAGGCGACTTCGGTTTTCAGCGCCCGAGTGGCTTCGTCAATCGGCTTCTTGTCCGTGCGCACCAGCTCCGGCGCAGGCTTGGCGGACGCCGCTTCGGCGTCATGCAGGGCTTGCTCGGCCTGGGCCACGGCGGCGCGCAAGGCGCCAAGTGTGGCTTCATCGCTCTCGGCTTTTTCAGCCTTCTTCAGCTCCGCACGCTTCATGGCCAGTTCGATTTTGGCTTTTTTCAGCGGATCGACGGTGCTGGCTTCTGTGGGTTTAGCGGCGGCTGCCGGCGCCTCGGCTTGCAAGCTGGCGAGCAGTTTTTCTGCGGCCTCAAGCTGGCCGCGCAGCTGTTGCAGCTCGACCTGCTGCTCACTGCTGGGCTCTTCGAGTTTTTCCAGCTTGCGCAGTTGCGCGCGGAGCATGGCGGCATCGATCTTGGCTTTTTTCAGCGCACCATCGTCGGCTGCGGGTTTTGGCGCGGCGACAGCAGGCGCCTCGGCTTGCAGACTGGCGAGCAGTTTTTCTGCGGCCTCAAGCTGGCCGCGCAGCTGTTGCAGCTCGGCCTGCTGCTCGCTGCTGGGTTCTTCTAGCTTTTCCAGCTTGCGCAGTTGCGCGCGGAGCATGGCGGCATCGATCTTGGCTTTTTTCAGTGCGCCATCGTCGGCAGCGGCTGCTGGTGCAGTCGGTGGGGTAGCGGCCATGGCCGCATCAAGCGCCTGCTGGGCTGCGGCAGCGGCGCTACGCAGCTCCTCAACCTGGGCTTGCAGTTCGGGTGTGGCATGCGTGGCCAGTTGTTTCTCGGCTTTTTTCAGGGCTACCTGGGCCATGCTGGCTTCGATCTTGAGCTTCTTCTGCTCATCACTTGGCCCGGCAGGTTTAACCGTGGCTGGCGCATCGCCGGTTTCAGCGGCGGCCGTCTGGGCTGCCTTGGCTGCGGCCGCTTTGGCGGCGCGGGCCAGGCGGTCGGCTTCCTTCTGCTCTTCGGCGCGGCGCAGGCGCTCCTGGCGCAGCTCGAAGCGCTGTTTGGATTGTTCGGCCTTGAGTTGTTTCTGCTCCAGCTCGCGAATCTCGCTCTTGGCTGCACGGTAGTACTGCACCAACGGGATGCTCGATGGGCAGACATAGGCGCAGGCGCCGCATTCGATGCAGTCGAACAGGTTGTGCGCCTTGAGCTGCTCGTGCTCCTGGCCAATGGCGAAGAAGTGCAATTGCTGCGGCAGCAGGCTGGCCGGGCAGGCCTCGGCGCATTCACCGCAGCGGATGCAGGGCATTGCGGGCGGCGCTGGTGGCAGCTCAGCCGCAGTGCTGGCCAGCAGGCAATTGGTGGTCTTGATTACGGGTACGGCGAAGTCGGGCAGGGTAAAGCCCATCATCGGGCCACCCATGATCAGGCGGTTCAGCTTGCTCGGCTGCAGCCCGGCAAATGCCAACAGTTCGTCCACCGGCGTGCCGAGCAGTACCTCGACGTTCATCGGCTGGGCCAGGGCTTCGCCGGTGAGGGTGGTGATGCGCGAGATCAGCGGTTTGCCGTGTACTACGGCGTCGTGAATCGCCACGCAGGTGCCAACGTTCTGGCAGAGCATGCCGATGTCGGCGGGCAAACCGCCGGACGGTACTTCTACCCCGGTGAGAATCTGGATCAGCTGCTTTTCGCCACCGGAGGGGTATTTGGTCGGGAATACCTTCAGCTGGTAGCTACGTTCGTTCAGCGCGGCGCGCACCGCGGCGATGGCTTCGGGCTTGTTGTCTTCAATACCGATCAATACCTGATCCGGCTGGATCAACTGCACCAGGATATCGATGCCGGAGATCAGCTCGTTGGCGTAGGTGCGCATCAACAGGTCATCGGCGGTGATATAGGGCTCGCACTCGGTGCCGTTGATGATCAGGGTGTGGATTTTTTGCGTAGGCCGGGCAATAAGCTTGACCGCCGCAGGGAAGCCAGCGCCCCCCAGGCCGCTGATGCCGGCTTGGCGAATCCGCTCCAGCAGGACGCTGTGCTCCAGGTCGCAATAGTCTGCGCAAGGTGTCAGCTCAATCCACTCATCCAGCCCGTCGCTGTCGATGACGATGGCTGGAGCAAGCATGCCCGATACGTGCGGGTAAGGCTGCGGGCCAATAAAACTCACGGTGCCGGAGGTTGGAGCGTGCACCGGCGCGCTGACAAAACCGTTGGCTGCGGCAATCAGTTGCCCTTTCAGTACGCGTTCACCGACGCTCACCACCGGTTCGGCAGAGGCGCCGATGTGTTGAGCGAGCGGCAGGGTGAGGCGCTTGGCGAGGGGGGCGGTTTGTACCGGCGTGCGGTTGGACAGCTCTTTGCGTTCGGCGGGGTGAATGCCGCCAGGGATATTCCAGATTTGTAGCGCGGTCATGCCACCTGCTCCCGGTCACTGGCAATCAATTGGCCGGGGGCCAGGGGCTTCTGCCATTTCCAGCTTTGTACGGAGCTGCCGACTTCAAGCATGTCGATGCAGTCCACCGGGCAAGGCTCCACGCACAGGTCGCAGCCGGTGCATTCGCTGACAATCACCGTGTGCATCTGTTTGGCGGCGCCGACGATGGCGTCCACCGGGCAGGCCTGGATGCACTTGGTGCAGCCGATGCACTCGGCTTCGCGGATGTAGGCGACCATCTGCGGTTTTTCGCCTTCCACGGCGTCCAGCGGCTCGGCTTCGACATCAAGCAGGTCGGCCAAAGCCTGGATGGTTGCTTCGCCACCGGGCGGGCATTTGTTGATCTTGTCGCCACCGGCAATCGCTTCGGCGTAGGGTTTGCAACCCGGATAACCACACTGGCCACACTGGGTTTGTGGCAGCAGGGCATTGATCTGTTCGGCAATCGGGTTGCCTTCGACCTTGAAACGGATGGCCGCGAAGCCGAGGATCGCCCCGGCCACCAGGCACAGAGCGAGCAAGGCGAGCACGGCGCTCAATACCAGACTCATAGCTTGATCAACCCGCTAAAGCCCATAAAGGCCAGCGACATCAGCCCGGCGGTGATCATGCCGATGGCCGCGCCCTGGAAGGATTTAGGAACGTCGGCGATGGCGATGCGCTCGCGCATGGCGGCGAACAGTACCAGCACCAGGGAGAAGCCCAAGCCGGCGGCAAAGCCATTGGCGGTGGCGGTGATAAAGGTGAATTCGGCCTTGTTGGCGTTGAGCAGGGCCACGCCGAGGACGATGCAGTTGGTGGTGATCAGCGGCAGGAAGATGCCCAGTACGCGGTACAGCAGTGGGCTGGTCTTGTTCACCACCATCTCGGTGAACTGCACCACCACGGCAATCACCAGAATAAAGCTGATGGTGCGCAGGTATTCGATATCCAGCGGCTTGAGCACGTACTGCTGCACCAGGTAGCTGCACATGGCGGCCAGGGTCAGTACAAAAGTGGTAGCCAGGGACAGGCCGATGGCCGTCTCGATTTTTTTCGAGACGCCCATAAATGGGCATAGGCCAAGGAACTGGACCAACACGAAGTTGTTAACCAGGATGGCGCTGACCATGATCAAGACGAGTTCGGTCATTGCGGGTTCCATTGATGGACGGGCAAAGGCCGCAGGAATAAAGGGGGCTTATTATCGATAAGCCGATGCGGCCATACAAGCCGGATCAGCGTTCCTGAGGTGCCGGTATAAGGCTAGCGCAGCCAGATCATGCTGGCTGCGCTGATCCGTCGCAGTGGGTTATTTGACTCGCTGGCCTGGCTTGGCACCACTGTCCGGGCTGAGCAGGTAAATGTCTTCACCGCCAGGACCGGCTGCCAGTACCATGCCCTCGGATACGCCGAACTTCATCTTGCGTGCTGCCAGGTTGGCCACGTACAGGGTCAGGCGACCTTCCAGCTTGCTCGGGTCCGGGTAGGCGCTCTTGATGCCACTGAAGACGTTGCGTTTGGCGTCACCGATGTCCAGGGTCAGGCGCAGCAGTTTGTCGGCACCTTCAACGAACTCGCACTTCTCGATCAGGGCGATACGCAGATCCACTGCGGCGAATGCATCGAAGGCGATCTCGGCGGCCAGTGGGTCTTTCGTCAATTCGCCATTGCCTTGTGCGGCTGGAGCCGCTTCGCTGGCGGCCAGGTCTTCCTTGGAGGCCTCGATCATGGCGTCGATTTTCGCAGGCTCGATACGCGTCAGCAGCGCGTTGAATGGGTTGAGTTGGTGGTCTGCCAAGAGGTACTGATGGTCGCCCCAGGTCAGCGGCGCGACATTGAGGAAGGCTTCTGCGTCTTTGGCCAACTGCGGCAGCACGGGCTTGAGGAAAATGACCAGGCGGCGGAACAGGTTCACGCCCAGGGCGCAGATGGCCTGTACTTCGGCTTCTTTGCCTGCCTGCTTGTTCAGCGACCAGGGTGCCTTGTCGGCAATCCAGGCGTTGGCGCGGTCGGCCAGGGCCATGATTTCGCGCATGGCGCGGGCAAAGTCACGGGATTCATAGGCTTCGGCAATCGAAGGTGTTGCGGCATCAAAGGCTTCAGTCAGCTCGGGGGCAATGTTGCCTGCCAGGAGCAGGCCGTTGTTGCCCTTGTGGATAAAGCCGGCGCAGCGGCTGGCGATGTTCACGACTTTGCCGACCAGGTCGGAATTGACCTTCTGTACGAAGTCTTCGAGGTTGAGGTCGAGGTCATCGACGCCACGACCCAGCTTGGCCGCGTAGTAGTAACGCAGGTATTCCGGGTTGAGATGGTCCAGATAGGTGCGTGCCTTGATAAAGGTGCCGCGCGATTTGGACATCTTCTGACCGTTAACAGTCAGGTAGCCGTGCACCGCAACCGCGGTTGGTTTGCGCAGGCCTGCGCCTTCGAGCATGGCCGGCCAGAACAGGGCGTGGAAGTTGACGATGTCCTTGCCGATAAAGTGGTACAGCTCGGCGCTCGAGTCCTTGTTCCAGAACGCATCGAAGTCCAGCTCCGGGCGCTTGCTACAGAGGTTCTTGAAGCTGGCCATGTAGCCGATAGGGGCGTCCAGCCAGACGTAGAAATACTTGCCTGGCTCATCCGGGATTTCGAAGCCGAAGTAGGGCGCGTCGCGGCTGATATCCCACTCCTGCAGGCCGGAATCCAGCCATTCGGCGATCTTGTTGGCCACGGCGTCCTGCAATGCGCCGCTGCGGGTCCAGCTTTTCAGCATGGCCTCGAAGTCCGGCAGTTTGAAGAAGAAGTGCTTGGAGTCGCGCAGTTCAGGTACAGCGCCGGAGATCGCCGAGCGCGGGTTCTTCAGCTCGGTGGGCTCATAGGTGGCGCCGCATTTCTCGCAGTTGTCGCCGTACTGGTCTTCGGCCGCGCACTTGGGGCAGGTGCCTTTGATAAAGCGATCGGCGAGGAACATGCCTTTTTCAGGGTCGAAGTACTGGGTCACCGAGCGGGTAGCGATATGCCCGGCATCACGCAGCTTCAGGTAGATCGCGGCCGACAGTTCGCGGTTTTCTTCCGAGTGGGTTGAGTGATAGTTGTCGAACTCCACCCCAAAATCGGCGAAGTCTGCGGTGTGCTCGGCTTGCACGTTGGCAATCAGTTGCTCGGGCGTGATGCCTTCTTTCTCGGCGCGCAGCATGATTGCCGAGCCATGCGCATCGTCGGCGCAGACGTAGATCGCCTGGTTGCCACGCAGTTTCTGGAAGCGCACCCACATGTCGGTCTGGATGTATTCGAGCATATGGCCAAGGTGGATCGAACCGTTGGCATAGGGCAGGGCGCTGGTGACAAGAATCTTGCGGGCTTCGCTCATGGGAATCGGCTGCACTGGTAACTCAGGGAAGCCGGCAACTATATAGCGCCGGCGGATATTTTTCATCCTCGCGCCGGCAATCCAGCTCCGGGTTTTGCCGTTGTTAAGGGTGCTGTGCAGACACCGCGCTGATTCACATGCCGCCCTGGGGTAACATGGCGGCCTGCTTTAGTCAGCCATTCGGAGCCCCCATGAGTGTTGTTAGCCGCGCCGCGGTCGAAGCCGCGTTGTCTCAATACACCGACCCCCATCTGAATCAGGACCCGGTCAGCGCCGGCTGCGTGCGCGAGGTGGATATCCAGGGTGGTCAGGTCAAGGTGCGTCTGCAGCTGGGTTACGCTGCCGGGCTGTTCAAAAGCGGTTGGGCGCAGATGCTGCAGATGGCGCTGGAAAACCTCGACGGTGTCGAGCGTGCGCAGGTGCAGGTTGATTGTGTGATCGAGGCGCACAAGGCGCAGGAGCAGGTACCGGCGCTGGCCAACGTGAAAAACGTGATCGCCGTGGCCTCGGGCAAGGGCGGGGTGGGCAAGTCCACCACTGCGGCCAATCTGGCGCTGGCGCTGGCGCGCGAGGGGGCCAAGGTTGGCATTCTCGATGCCGACATCTATGGGCCGAGCCAGGGCATCATGTTTGGCATTGCTGAAGGGACGCGGCCGCAGGTGAAGGAGCAGAAGTGGTTCGTGCCGCTCAAGGCCCATGGCGTAGAGGTGATGTCCATGGCTTTTCTCACCGACGAAAATACCCCGGTGGTCTGGCGTGGGCCGATGGTCTCGGGCGCGCTGCTGCAATTGATTACCCAAACCGCCTGGGATGATCTGGATTATCTGGTGGTCGATATGCCGCCAGGCACCGGTGATATCCAGCTGACGTTGGCGCAGAAGGTGCCGGTAGCCGGCGCGGTAATCGTCACTACACCGCAGGACCTGGCGCTGCTGGATGCCAAGAAGGGTGTGGAGATGTTCCGTAAGGTGAATATCCCGGTGCTTGGCGTGGTGGAAAACATGGCCGTGCACATCTGCTCGAACTGTGGCCATGCCGAGCACCTGTTTGGCGAAGGCGGCGGCGAGAAGCTGGCGGCGCAGTTTGGTGTCGATCTACTGGCGTCGTTGCCACTGTCGATGGCCATTCGCATGCAGTCCGATGGTGGTAAGCCAACCACTGTGGCGGACCCGGAAAGCCAGATTGCGATGATCTACCAAGAGACTGCGCGCACTGTCGGCGCGCGGATTGCTCAGGCAGGGCGGCAGGCGATGCCGAGCATCGTTATCAGCGAAGATTGATGCCCGGCGGCGCACGAAAGTGCGCCACATAGGGGTCGCAGACAGAATAAGCACGCATAAAAAAGCCCCGCACTAGGCGGGGCTTTTTATCAAGCGGGTTAGTGCAGGTTATACAACCTGTACTTCCTCAGCTTGCATGCCTTTCTGGCCGCGAGTAGCGACGAAAGTCACTTGCTGGCCTTCTTTCAGGCTCTTGAAGCCATCGCTCTGGATAGCTTTGAAGTGTACGAACAGGTCGTCACCCGACTGAGGAGTGATGAAGCCGTAGCCTTTCTCATCGTTGAACCACTTAACGGTGCCATTTTGACGATTCGACATGTGATGTCTCCTAACAAATTTATTAACAGCCCTGGAAAAGCCCAGGCCGGGACTGAGTGCAACGAGTACTAGGAGTCGGACGATGTTTGGATCGAAATCTAGGCATCATGTAGCGATTCGCGGTGACACATGCAGCACAGTGGGCCACACCATACCTGCTTTTAGCGCTAAGCGCGAATGCTCTGTGCATCTTTCTGTTATTTGGCGACAGGTCGTAGATTTTCGGCTTGTGCCTGGCGCTGGCTTCAAGAGCCTTTGAACCGAGTGCGTTGCACCGGTAAGATGCGCTCACTTTTTCATCTTCTCGCCTCTAAATAGCAGGAAACCCGCCATGAGCATCAAATCGGATAAGTGGATTCGCCGCATGGCTCAAGAGCACGGCATGATTGAGCCTTTTGTCGAGCGTCAGGTGCGTACCGAAGGCGCTGAACGGCTGATCTCCTACGGGGTTTCCAGTTACGGCTACGATGTGCGCTGCGCCGATGAATTCAAGGTGTTCACCAATATTCACTCGGTTACCGTGGACCCGAAGAACTTCGACGAGAAGAGCTTTGTTGATGTGAAAGGCCCGGTCTGCATCATTCCGCCAAATTCCTTTGCGTTGGCCCGCACCGTCGAATTCTTCCGCATTCCCCGCGATGTGCTAACCATCTGTCTGGGCAAGAGCACCTACGCGCGTTGCGGCATTATCGTCAACGTCACCCCGCTGGAACCCGAGTGGGAAGGTCACGTGACCCTGGAGTTTTCCAACACGACCACCTTGCCGGCGAAAATTTATGCCAACGAGGGCGTGGCGCAGATGCTGTTCTTGCAGTCCGATGAAGCCTGTGAGGTTTCTTATAAGGACCGTGGCGGCAAGTACCAGGGCCAGTTGGGCGTAACCCTGCCAAAAGCCTGATTGCAGCCAAACAAAAAAGCCGAGCATTGCTCGGCTTTTTGCGTTGTTAGGTGGCCGTTAAGCAGCGGTTGGTTGCTGCCAAGGCGGCTCAGTCCGAATGAGTGGCCTTGAATTGGCGGGCGTACTGCTTGAGCACGTCGCCGAGGGCTGTGGTCATTACCGCAGTGGATACGCCGAACATAAGGATGCCATTGGCGGCTTCCAGTGCGCTGAGTAGCTGCCGGGCTGGGGAGAGAACCAGGTCGCCATAACCCAGGGTGGCGAAGGTCACGCCGGAAAAATACATGGCCTGGGAAAAGCTCTGGAACTCGTTCAGGGCCACGAACAGTGCAGCCCAGATCGCCATTTGCAGGAAGTTGCCGAACAGCATAAACAGCATGACCAGGCTGAGGATCAGGATGGTGTTGCTGGGCGATGGTTTGCTCAGGCGCTGGCGGAACTCGACGTAGCGGCGCAGGCTGAGGCCGACCATCACGGCCTGCAGCAGCAGGCATAGCACTGTTATGGGTAGGCCGATTAGCAGGTTGATCAGCATGGGCTCTCCTTGATGGGGGGGTTGCTGCGTTGGTCGATCAGATAAACCGCCGCGCAGGCATAGAGGGTGACGAGAATAAACAGGCCCATGCGAATGGCGAAAGCGGTGTAGACGTCCTTGCCCGATGCGCTGTCCTGTACTGACTGGCCGAGCAGAATAATCAGGGTTGCGCCGGCATTCAGCCAGAAGCTGGCGCCAAAGCGCGTAGTGACCAAGCGGTATAGGCGCCTGGCCAGCAGTAGGACGAACAGAAGCATCAGCAGAAAGAACAGCCATAGATGCGGCATGATGCTCAGCAGAGTCCAGAATGCGATGGCCAGCGCGCCACCCAGCAGGGTTGAACCGAGCAGTTCACGGCCTGCATCGCGGGCGCTGGTGCCGCAAACCTGTTGGCCTAGGCTGGCTGATTTCATGATCAGTGGCATGTAACTGGCTGGATCAATCAGCGCCAGCAGCCAGGCGGGCATTACCACCAGCATGGCGCGCAGGGCGATCCAGCCGGAGCGTGCGTTCCCCATTGCCGGCGGTTTGCTGGCGGCAGGCAGCCCTGCGGGCTCGGGAAACAGCCAGTGACTGAGTGCTACGCAGAGGGTGGTCAGCAGCACGGCCTTGATCAGCGCCTCGACGACCGTTTGCCCGAGCGTCAGGGAGACCGTGCTAGCGGCGGAAACCATGGTCAGGCCGATGACTTGCAGGGTTGAGAGCATGCCATTGCCGCCGCGCAGGGCGAAGCGGAAGCTGAAGAACAGGCAAAGTGCGACCAGCAGCACGCCGCTGAGCGGCGAGTGGCGTAGCAGCGGGCTCAATAGCAGACCGCTGCCACAGGTCAACGTGACCACCAGGGCCAGGGTCAGGCCGGCTTTCAGGGTCAGTGGTTGATTGCCCATCGCCAGCAGGAGTAATACCAGCATTGGCGTGACAAAGGGCAGTGGCAGGGTCAGGCCGAAACCCAGCGCAGTACCAAGGGCTACGCCGCATGCCAGGCGCAGAGCACGTTGCGGGCGTGGGTCGCAGGTCGCTGTATTCATCAGTAAGCGAAGGACAGCCAGCTCATTACGCGCAAAAAGGCGCGGCCGAGCAGGTTCAGTGGGTTGCCTTCAGTGGGGAAGGCCATTACCTCGGCCTGGCCGCCAACCCGCAGACCGCGGTAGTCGCCCAGCTCATCGGCCTCGAATTCGACTATTACCGGGAAGCGTTGTGCGGCGCGCAGCCAGTCGCGGTTGTTTTCCACGGTGGGCAGACTGCCGGGTGGCGTGCTTTGGCCGACGCTGATGCCATAACCGATGCTGCGTATGCGGCCGTGGTAGATATGCCCGGGACGCGCATCGAGGACGATGGCCACCGGTGTGCCGGTTTGCAGGTGGCCGAGGTTGTTCTCACTCATCTCGGCGCTGATCCACAGGTCGTTGAGGGCGATCAGGGTCATCTGCGGGCTGCCCGCCGCTGCGTACTGGCCCACTTCGATGCGCAGGTCGGTGAGCAGCCCGGCTGAGGCAGCGCGTACTTGGGTTTTGCTCAAGTCCAGCGCGGCCTGTTCGACTGCTGCAGTAGCGCTGCGCAGGCGGGCATTGTCCTCACCGCTGCCGCCTTCACTTTCGCGGGCTTGTTGTACTTGAGCACGGGCGGCGGCGACTTGGCTGGTGGCCTGCTCCAGCTTGGCCCGTGAGACCTCCAGGCGGCGTAGGGAAATAGTGCCTTTATCTTCTCGGTACAGGCGCTCCAGGCGGTCGCGATCCTGGCGTGACTCCAGCTCGCCGGCTTCGGCCGCGCGTTGCGAGGCGATGGCCGCGTCGATGGCCGCGCTGCTGGCGCCTACCTGGCCGCGCATGTTCTGCAATTCGGCGCGGGCCTTGTCCAGCGCAATCTGGTAGGGCTCGGGGTTGATCTCGAACAGCACTTGGCCGGCCTTGACCATCTGGTTGTTGTCGACCAGTACCTGGCTGACCCGCCCGGCTACTTCCGGCGCGACTGCCACCACGTAGGCCTGAACCCGTGCCTGTTGGGTGTAGGGGGTGAAACGGTCGGCCAGTAGGTACCAGACGAGCGTCAGGCTGATTATGAGTAGGGTGATCTGCACGCCACGGCGACTCGGGTCCTGGTTTTTGCTTGCCGGCGTGGCCGGTGGCGCAGGGCTGTGTTCGAGCTTTTCAGTCATGGTGTGTTTGCCTGGGCGGTCGGAGTGGGTGGCTCGTCGAGCATGTCACCCCAGTCGGTACGTTGGCGCATCTGCTCGTGGGTAGCCGAATCGAGCAGCGGTTGGCTGCTGTACCAGCCGCCACCGAGGGCGCGGTAGAGGTCAATCAGGTTGCTCAGGGCAGCACTGCGGGCGACCAGATAGCCATCCTGTTGGGCGAATAAGGCGCGCTGGGCGTCCAGCAAGCGTTGGAAGTCGGAATAGCCTTCGCGGTATTGGGCGGTCGCCAGAGTCAGTGAGCGTTTGGCTGAAAATGATGCCTCGCGCAGGATGCGTTCCCGCTCAAGGGCCTTGCTCAGGCCGGTGGCAGCATCGTCAGCTTCACGTGCTGCCTGGCGCACACGGTCGCGGTAGGCCTCGATCAGTTGCTGCAGTCGTGCATCCTGTACGCGCACGTTGTTGCGCAGGCGCCCGTAATCGAAAATATTCCAAGTCAGGTTGGGGCCGGCGCCGAGGCTGACGGTGTCGGGGCTGCCACTGAGGCTGCTGGCTGACCATCCGATGCTGCCAAGCAGGCTGATCGAGGGATACAGGTCGCTTTCGGCCACGCCGATCAAGGCGGATTGTGCGGCCACCTGCAGTTCGGCGGCGCGCACGTCGGGACGGCGCAGCAGTAAATTGGCCGGTACGTCAGTAAGCTGGGCCTGATCGACCAGGGGGACCAGGCCGGTTTCTGCGCTCAACTCGGGTAGGCTGTTGGGTGGCTGGCCGATCAACACGGCCAGGGTGTTACGGGTCTGGCCGACCTGGGTTTCCAGTTCGGGTACCGTGCTCAGCGTACCCAGGTACTGGGTTTTGGCCTGTTGCAGATCGAGTTCGGCACTGTTGCCGCTGTTGAACAGGCGTTCGGTGATTTCCAGGCTGCGTCGCTGTAATTTGGCGTTGTCACGCGCAATACGCAGGCGTGCCTCGGCGGTGCGCAGGGCGAAGTAGGTCTGGGCGACCTGGGCGCGTAACAGCACCAGGGCGTCTTCATAGTTGGCCTGGGCAGCAAAGTAGCTGGCGTCTGCCGACTCGATGGCCCGGCTGTAGCGGCCCCAGAAATCCAGCTCCCAGCCGATATCGAAGCCCGAGCCATATTGCCAGGCGCTGCTGTCCAGTTCGTTGTCACCGTTGTACTGGTTGCGGTCGAGGTATAAAGCCTCGGCGCTGGCCTGTTGCAGTTGCGGGTAACGCCCGCTGCGGGCGATGCCAAGCTGGGCGCGTGCCTCGAGAATCCGTAGGGCGGCGATGCGCAAGTTGGGGTTTTGCACGTCCGCTATGTCGATCAGCCGTTCAAGCAACGGATCATCGAACTGCACCCACCATTGGCGAGTATCAGGTTGTGGATGCTGCTGGCTTATCGCGGTGAGCGCGTTGCTGTCCCAGTGATCGATCCAGTCCTGGCGTGGCGACTCAAAGTCTGGGCCCAAGCGAATGCAGCCACTCAGGGTGGCTGCTGTCAGTAAGGCCCAGAGGTGCCGGTGCTTATTCGCCATTCGGCGATTCGGCGGCTGAAGTGGTCAAGGGGGTATCGACCCATTGCCAGAACAGCTTGTAGCCCACCGCCAACAGTACTGGGCCGATAAACAGGCCAATGATGCCGCCGGTGACCATGCCGCCAAGTGCACCGATCAGTACCACCGGCATCGGCACGTCGACGCCGCGCCCAAGCAATAGAGGTTTGAGTACGTTATCCGCCAAGCCGGCGACAAAGATGTAGATGCCGAACACGATAGTGCCCAGGGTTGCTCCTTCAGTGAAGAAGACGAAGGCGATCACCGGAATGGTAATCAGCGTGGCGGGCAACTGCATGATGCCCAGCAGCAAGACTGCAATGGCCAGCAAACCCGCGCCGGGAACGCCTTTGAAAACGAAGCCGGCGCCGATCAGCAGCATCTGGATAAAGGCGATACCTATGACCCCCTGAGCGACAGCGCGGATGGTGGCGGTACACAGACTGACCAATTTGTCGCTGCGCTCCGGGTCAAAAATACGTGAGGCTATGCGCTGGGCGCTGTGGTGGCCGGTCTGGCCGTAAGCCATGATGATGCCCGCAATCATCAGCGCGGCAATGAATACCAGCATACCGACGCCAACTCCGGCGATTTTGCCCAACAGGTTTAGGGTTATGCCCTTAAGTTGCGGTGCCAGGTGCTGCAATACGCCGGTCAGATCGGACGCGACCTGCACCCAAAAACCATGCAGTTGCTTGCCGATCAGTGGCCACTGAGCGACTGCATCTGGTGGTGGCGGAATGTGCACGGCACCCGCTTTGACGCTTTGTATGGCTGCATGCACCGACTCGGTCAGAGAGGTGCCGAGCAGGTAGATGGGAACCATCAGCAGGGCGATGGTCAATACCACTATCAGTGTGGCTGCACGGCTATCACTGTTGCCTAGGCGCGCTTTGAGCATGTTGTGCAGAGGGTATAGGGTGACTGCGAGGATCAATGCCCAAAGCATCAGGCTGAGGAACGGGTGGAACACCTCGTAGCAGGCAATCACCAGTACGGTGACCAGGCCTGCACGGATCAAGGTGTCGAGCAGGGTGCGAGTAAATATCCGTTCTGGCGTAGGATTAAGTGACATGTGGCGTTCCTTTGCTGGGGTTACTTATGCCTGACCGGCCTGAGTGGCCGGACCATTACTTCAAAAAGTGTAGCCTGCTGTACGTGTCAAGCCTGTGTAATCTATGCCTGGTGTCGGTTATTGACCTGCTATCGGCAGTCCGCCGCGAGTCGAAGGAAACGTATCAGGGTTGCAGAGGCAGCTCGCGTTTGTGCCGGGTTGCATCAAAGGTGCGCACAATGGTGGCGTAAGCCTCTTCACGAACGCTCATGCCGTGCAGGAATGCATCGATTTCGGCATAGCTGACGCCATGCGCTTCTTCGTCGGGCTTGCCAGGGCGTAGCTCTTCCAGGTCGGCAGTGGGCACTTTGAACACCAGATTGTCCGGGGCGCCCAGGTGGTGAGCGATGGCACGCACCTGGCCTTTGACCAGGCCAGATAGCGGGGCCAGGTCACAGGCGCCGTCTCCGAATTTGGTAAAAAAGCCCATGACAGCTTCGGCCGCATGATCGGTGCCAATGACCAGGCCATTGTTGGCATTGGCGATGGCAAATTGAGCGACCATGCGGATGCGTGCCTTGATATTGCCGGTGACGAAGTCGCGTCGGGCAGCGCCGAGTTTCTGCAGGTGGGTAACCTGCTCACCGAGGCCCAGCACACTGCCTTCGATATTGACCGTGTCTTCTTCATCGGCGCGGATGAACTGCAGCGAGGCCTGAGCATCGTGTTCGTCGTGTTGGGTGCCGTGGGGCAGGCGCACGGCAATAAAACGATAGCTATCGTCGCCGGTTTCGTTGCGCAACTCTTCTACTGATAGTTGTGCCAGCCGCCCAGCGGTCAGTGAGTCGACGCCGCCGCTGATGCCCAGTACCAGCACCTTGAGGCCGGAGTTGAGCAGGCAGTTCTTGATAAAGGCCTTGCGCTTGTCGACTTGTGCGACCAATGCTGCGGTATCTGCGAAGGGCGGCACCACGTCGAGTGCGGCAGCGATTTCGGCTTGGCGGTTGCTCATTTCAAAGTCCTCACTGGGCGCAGAACAGATGGCTTGTGCACGGAGTGCGGCAGAAATATCCGCCGTACGGCAGCAAGCGCTAACACAAAGCGCAAAGCTTACGTTGAAATGCCTGCGCAGTGCACGCTAGAGCTTTTGAGGTAAGGCTAGAAAGTAGGGGTGCTGCGGGGCGAGCTGTGGTGGGCGAGGTGTAGGTTGATAAATGGCGGGCAAAAGAAAGGGCGCCAGAGGCGCCCTAAAACGATGATGTGTGGAGTAAGTCCACTTACTCTGAGCGACAGTTGTTGAGTTGGTTCAATAACTGCCGACGAACGGTCGTTAAGTGCTTCTTTTCCTCATTTCCCTGGCGTCAGCAGCAGGCGTTTGTTGCCATATACCTTGTCGAGGTTCTTTGCCTGAAAGGGGAAGCCCATATAGCTGCCCTTGAGCCAGGCATCTATACCGTCTGCGTAGTGTTTGCTAGCTGGGTTGCCGGATTGCCCGGAGCTGTTAAGGCCAATCAGGGGTTCTTCACGGCCGAAGTCGACGACAATGCGCATCGCTGGAATCAGCCAGGTGTCGAAGTTTTCTCCCCAGTTGTATGCGGCCACGTTCAGCGTGCCGTGATCTCCTCCGGCCGGGTAGGGGCCGCGGTCCAGATAGCCCTTGAGCGCGTTGATGCCGGTGCGCTGGCTGGCACTCATGTATTTGGCCAGTTGACTGGTTTCGGTGGTCCAGTTGTAGGTATGCAACTTACCCCATTGCCAGTTGCTGCGCTGACTGCCCAACTTGCTTTCCAGCAGGGTGATGGCGCCGGCCAGGCTGCGCGCAAGGATGGCGGGCTTGTCTTCTTTGTGTGCTGTTCGGCGGTCATTCCAGAACGGGCTGTCGTCACGCCCAAGCAGGTGGTCGGCTTGCGCCGAGTAGGAGGTGTTGGCGGTGTCCACCAGGGCTTTCCAGGCGGGGCTGGTCTCGGGGCCGAGTTCGTCGAGGAAAGTCTCTCTGGCACTCTGGTAAAGGAAGGCGCTGTACAGCGCGGCATCCGCCGAGCTGGCAGCCATCTTGCCGTCGAACTTTATCAGGCGGCTGTACGCTTCACTGGCTTTGCTGCGCTCTGCGCTGGGTAGCGCATTTATGGCTGCTTTCAGCTCTTCCGCCATGCCCGGAGCGCTGAGCATGTTCTGCAGTTTGCTGACAAAGGGCGACGTCTGATCATATTGCATGGCGATCATGCTTTGGCTGTCATGCCGGCCGGTTGCGGCCAGTTCGGCGATACGTTCAGCACGTTCAGGGTAGAACCAGGAGTTTGACAATTGCATGCCGTAACCCTGTGGCACGGTGCGATGGTTGGCAGTGCCCAGCCAGCCCTGTGCTGGGTCCTGGTCGTAGGGGTGCAGCATTGGGTCGGCAAAACCATCCCAGTCGTACTGGCTATCCCAGCCCGGCGACGGCATCAGGCCCAGGCCGGCGCGGCGATTGGGGAAGCGCCCGGTGACTTGCCAGCCAATGTGCTGGGCATCGGCAAACACAATGTTCAGCGGCATGGCACGGACTTCGCGGGTGGCCTCAAAAGCCTGGTCGACCGATTGCGCGCGTGACAGGTCGAAGAAAGCATCCAGGGTTTTGTCCGCTTCGAATTGGGTGGTCTTCAATGCGAGCCCATAGCCGCTGCTCAGCTGTAGCGGTTGCAGCATGTGTTTGCGTTCGCCCAGCACCGAGTTGAGTAGCGGGCCGTGGCGGGTTTCGTAAATGGTCTCGCGGATTGGCCGCTGGCCTTTGATAAAGAAGGTTTCCTGGCGCTCTTGTGCCGTCAGCCACTTGCCATCGGCCAGGTATTGCAGGCGGTTGCCTTGGCGTTTGGTTTTTTCCAGGAACAGGTCTTGGTTGTCGCCCATGACCATGGTCATGCCCCAGCCCAGCTTGCCGTTGAAGCCCGCAACAATGGCCGGTACACCGGCAATCGATACGCCGGCGGCCTGGTATTTCGGCGAGCGAATCTGCACGAAGTTCCACACCGACGGCATCGATAGAGGCAGGTGAGTATCGTTGGCCAACAGACTCTTGCCACTGCGCGTGCGCTGGGGGGCGAAAGCCCAGTTGTTGGATGCTGCCACGCCGAGCATATGTGCCTCGGCAAACTGGCTGATGGCTGCGTTGACATCGCTCAAACCGGCGAGCTGGCCATTGAGGTCGAGCCCTTTGAGTTTGCTGGCTTCCTCCAGTGGCAATGGCTCGTCTGGGTAGGTCGGCAGCAGCCAGGCCAGCTGTTCGCTGCCGACTTTTTGTGCAAGGACCAGTGAGGCGATTTCCTCCTGCAAATTTACCGCCAGACCGAAGTTGAGCAGGCTGAACACCAGCACCGAGTCTTCGGCTTTCCAGTAGGCCGGACGGTAGCCAGATTCGGCCAGGTCCATCGGTAGCTTGTCGCGGTAGCGGAACAGGTAGGCGTTAACCCCGCGTGCGTAAACCTCGAAGAACTTTTTCAGGCGCGGCGAAGCGTTGTCGTAGAGCACTTCGGCACTTTTTTTCAGGTTGACCGCCCGCATAAAGCGGTCCATTTCCAGTACTCCGGGACCGGCCATCTCGGCCAGGCGACCCTCAGCCATCAACCGCAGACCCACCATCTGACTGAGGCGGTCACTGGCGTGAACGTAACCGAGGGCAAACAGCGCGTCATGGAAGGTTGTTGTTTCAATCAGCGGCATGCCCAGCGGGTTGCGGCGAATCACCACGCTTTGCGCGAGCCCTTTGACCTGCACAATGCCTTGATCAGGATGCACGCTGTCGCTGTAGCGGCTATTCAGCAATGATTGGCAGCCGCTAAGGGCCACAAATGCCGTCAGCAAGGCTGCAAGGCTGAGGTTAACCATGGGGCGTAACGCGCGCGCTGACATACAGCATGCTCCTTGCAGGTGGATACGGGGAGTAAGGGGGCTTTCTGGTAAGTGTGCAGGTGTCTAGGCAGAGGTACTAACTTAGTCAGCGTGTTGGCCCCTGACAAGGCGCACAGCGTCAACTCAGGTGCGTTGACGCTGTGCTGGCAAGGCGTCGTCGAGTAGCCAGCGGGCGGCGTTCCGGGCTGCCGCCTTGTGCTGCAATTCCAGCTCGCTGAAGCGCTGTTCATGCTGGCGGCGTACGCTTTTCTCCAGTGCCTTCCACTCGGCGTGGGTAGGTACCTGGGCAGTTGCCGCAAACAGCAGATGGAAAACCTCACACTGCTCATGCTGGCTAAGGCTGCTGTCGTAGTTATCCAGCAGTACCTTGATCCGAATTGCGCCCTCGATCAGTGGCAGCTGACCGTCGAGCAGGCTGCTGGCGAGGATATGCAGATCTCCAGCAATGCGCTCGCGCTGTGTGCTGAGCGCTTCGTTCCGGGCTTTCTCTTTAGCCCAGACGCGTCGCCACAGGTGCAGGGCATACAGCGCCAGCGCGCTTATCAAGGCAACGCTGAGAATCAGAACGAGCAGAGTGAGGTTGTTCATCGCGGGCTTATGCGCCGTGGCACTTCTTGAATTTCTTTTGGCTGCCGCATGGGCAGGGGTCATTACGGCCGACGTCTTTTAGTGCGTTACGCACCGGCTCCTGATGGCCGTGGTTGCAGTCTGGGCCATGCACGTGGCCATGGTCGTGACTGTGAGAATGGTCGTGGTCATGATTGCAGTCAGGGCCGTGGACATGTTCTTGCTGGGTCATGCGTTGTTACTCCGGGATGTAATCGCCGGGAATTATCTCGCCATTACGCGACATGTGCACGCTCTGTCCGAACAACCAGCCCGTTTTAACTGCGCCTTGTAGGCGATAGGGGATGGGATGGTCTGGTTTATCCAAAGCTTTTACGACCTGACGCAGGTGTCGCCAGAGGTTGGTGCGCACCGGTACCGAGAAATAATGGTGGCCACGGGCGGGTACGCGGAACGATACGCTGGAGTCACCTTCAGCCAATTTGACCTGATTCAGGTAGACGAGGTAATCAAATCCACGGACTGGCAAGCTGAAATTGTTGGGGTTGTCGATGCGAAAATGCAGCATGAAATGCTGCTCCAGCAGTTTGGCTTTGACCACATCGACATTAATCAGGCGTACTTCCGGGGATTTGAGATCGCTTGAAGATGAACAACCGGCAAGGCCCGAAAGGAGGCCGAAAAATACCAATAGGCTGAGAATTCTTATCGTTTGCGCCTGATAAAACATTGCATACTCCGAATGACGTATCAGTGTAACAAGCAAGTGCTTGGCTGCAACCTGTTGTGACGGTAAAAAAACCTGCGCCATACTGAGCAACGAATAGGACAGGAGTATGACCATGGCTCGCTACGAGATTGCTTTCAGTGCGCAGGTGGTGCCAGGCGCCCAGCTGGAGTTGGTGAAGGCCAATCTGGCTAAGCTGTTTCAGGCCGATGAGCAACGATTGGCGCTGTTGTTTTCGGGGCGGCGTATTGTGATCAAAAGCAACCTGGATGCGGCGGGTGCAGAGAAATACCGTTCGACTCTGGAGCGTGCCGGCGCTGTGGCCGAGGTGGTCTGCCTTGGTGAGGCGGTTGAGGACATCGAGCTGGCTCCTGCGCCAGCTGCGCCCACCGCTCAGGTAGCTGCTGTCAGTCCGCCAGAGGGGCGCCTGCAGGTGACTCCGCGCGACGAATATATGGCCGCATTTGCGCAGGTGGATGCGCCTGATTTTGGCATTGCCCCACTGGGTGATGATGTGCAGGACGAAAAGCCGCAGGTATCGGCTCCGCCACTGGATTTATCGCAGTTCAGCCTGGCTCCGCCTGGCAGCGATATGGGCGAGGCGAAAAAGGCTCCGGCAGGACCGCCGCCCGATATCTCTCATTTGAAATTGCAGGAGTAATTAGTCAGCCGCTGGATGTGGTGCAGCTCTGCCCCCGGGTGTTTGATTCCCGGGGCGTCAGAAATAAGCCGAGCAGCACTTTTTAAACTTCAGCCCGCTGCTGCAGGGGCATGGGTCATTGCGACCGAGCTTCAGTTCGACTGTAGGGTCAATGAAATACCAGTTGCCGTTATTGCACACGAATGCCGAGCGCTCGCGGTGACTGTGCTCGCCGCTTTGGTCGCGCCAGCGCGCGGTAAAAGTGACGTAGGCGTGCCCGGGTTCACCTTCGATCAGTTGCGCTTGCTCTACATCAAGTCCGAGCCAGGTGCTGGCTAGGCTCCAGGCGCGGATAGCCTCCTGGTCGAGGCTGTCCTGTTGCGCGGGGAGGGTGCTGCGCACCAGGTAATCTACCAGCCCCAAGGCGTAGGCGCTGTAACGTGAGCGCATCAAGGCTTCGGCGCTTGGGGGTAGAGAACCGGCGTGGTAACGGCCGCAGCAGAGTGCCAGCGGTTGGCCGCTGCCGCAGGGGCAGATTGTGCTGCTCATCGGCTTACCACCAGTACTTGCCGAAATTTTCCGGATTGGCCCAGAACTTGGCGTTTAGCCAGTCGGGTACTTGCTTGTAATCGAGCAGATCGTAAGTGAACAGGGTGAGGGTCTGTTCCTGGCGCTGGAAGTGTTCGCTGTTCTGCAGTGCCAGGGCAAAAAAATCAGTTTCTTGCCAGTCACAGGCCTGTAAGTCGACCAGTACTGCCATACGGCTGGCATTCAGGTTGCGAATGCCTCCGAGTAATTCCAGCCCGACACGCTTCGGCAGATGTTCTAGGCAGTCGACGACCAAGGCCAAATCGAAACGTTGCGCTGCCACGGCGTCAGGCAGCTTCTCGGCATCAGCGTGGGTTATCTGGCTCTCTGGGTGTGCCTGAAGAAATGCATCAATTGCGGGTAACTCTCGATGTCCGATCACCAGCAGGCGTGCGGGTGTATAACGCGCCAATAGCCCGGCAAGGGCTTGTTGCGGTGTTCTGGAGGATGGAGTTGCAGGCATGACGGCTCCTTATACAATTGCCAAAGACTACCGTGTCAGGGCTGTGCGGCCTAGCGCAGATCGTGATACTTATGTCTTTGAATATTCTCTGGCATATTTAGTTACTGGCGTCTTTAATTCGTCAGTATCGGCTTTAGACCGATTTACCAATAGGAGACGTATATATGAGCATCACCAGGAAAGCATTACCTCTGATTGTCGCGACTAGCTTTTTGACCGGTTGTGCCGGGGTACAGAAGACGGATTGGCCAACTTGTGCCGCGATTGGCGGTGTAGGCGGTGCTGCTCTGGGCGCTATTGAAAGCTCTGCATGGGCTGGCGGTGGCGCAGTAGTCGGCGCGGGTATGGCCGCGGCTTATTGCTGGGTGCATGGCGCCAGCGAAGAGCAGGTTGTTGTGGTTGAAGAGGTTGTTGAAGAAGTGGCTGAGCCTGCCGAAGCAGTTCGCGTAGAACTGGACGTCAAGTTCGACTTCGACAAAGCCAGCGTTAAAGAAGAAAGCTATGGCGATATCAAAAACCTGGCTGACTTCATGACTCAGTACCCACAGACCACTACCGTGGTTGAAGGTCACACTGACTCCGTTGGTAGCGATGCCTACAACCAGACCCTGTCCGAGCGTCGTGCCAATGCCGTGCGTGATGTACTGGTTAACCAGTACGGCGTAGGTGTTGATCGCGTAAACGCGGTTGGTTATGGCGAAGCGCGTCCAGTTGCTGACAACGCCAATGCTGACGGCCGCGCGGTTAACCGTCGCGTAGAAGCAGAAGTAGAAGCACGTCCTTGATCGCCTGACTCCAGGCTTTCTGAAGAAAACAAGCCAGACCCAGCCGGGTCTGGCTTGTGCAGCTCGCAGGGTAGGTCTTTACTCCTAAGTTACCGGCAGTAGCCGGCATTACAGGAGATTTCTACCATGAGAGTCAGATCCATAATGGGCTTAACCCCAATTCTCTTGGTCAGTAGTGTTCTTTCAGGTTGCGTCACAACTTCCAGTACGGGAGATGCGCCACTCAACCAAGGGAACTGGCCCCTGTGCAGTGCAATTGGCGGTCTGACCGGTGCTGGTCTGGGCGCAATTGAGAGTTCTACGTGGGCGGCAGGTGGAGCCGTGGCCGGTGCGGTCATTGGTACGCTGATTTGCTACGCCCAAGACGGTGATGAAGACGATGATGGTGTGTTTGATCGTCGTGACCGTTGTCCAGGAACGCCCCCTAATACTCCGGTGCATCACAACGGCTGCCCAATCAAGGAATACGCAAGTAGCCCTGAAGCAGAGCCTGTCGAAGTGGTAGAGGCGGTTCGAGTAGAGCTGGATGTGAAGTTTGATTTCAACAAATCAGATGTCAAAGAAAACAGTCAGGCGGATATCAAGAGCCTTGCCGACTTCATGAAGCAGTATCCACAAACCACCACAACGGTCGAAGGTCACACGGACGCCATAGGCAGTGATGCGTATAACCAGGGCTTGTCTGAGCGCCGGGCCAATGCGGTGCGTGACGTGCTGGTCAATCAGCATGGGATCGAAAGCGCTAGAGTATCTTCAGTCGGTTATGGTGAGTCGCAGCCGGTTGCTGACAATGACAGCGAAACGGGAAGGGCAATCAACCGCCGTGTTGAAGCGGAGGTTGAAGCGCAGCCATAGCACTCATCACTGATGCAATACGCTGGCACGCCGTTGCGAACCCGTGAGTCGGTTCGCAACGGCGTGCCAGCAAGCGACAGTTTCAACCCAGTAAAAACTGTGAAGGCATTCGTCTGCACGGTTTTTGCTGGTCTCTGGCAGCACACCCCTAAAGCAGATATGGTGCAGCGAAATAAAAACTGCTGGGGTGCATATGAAGACATTTCTAATAGTGGGAAAAGTGCTGACGGCATTGTTCTGGGGTGTCGTGCTGGCGAACCTGCTGCAACCCTTTGCACAGCCTTTCGCGCTTCTGTTGAACGGCGCCGGCGCTTTTATTTTGCTGATCCATGCGTTGGAGTTGTGGCTATTTAATAAGCGTATTGTGGGCAGTGCCAAGCCCAGTCAAGAGCGTGTTCAGGTCATGTTGTTCGGAGTTTTTCAGGTGCTTGCGATGCCTGCCGCGTCCCGCGAGCAGGTTGTGGTGCAGCCTCGTGAAGAACTTCAGCTGGAGATAGAAAATGCGTAACTGGCTAGTTCTTGCCGCGTTTTTTAGCCCTCTGGCATTGGCCGATGCGGTGATCGAAGTTGAATCCAATGCATTTATGCGCCTACCAAGCAATACCAGCTTGCTGCTACTGGATCGGCTGGATATTGCGGATCATGGCACGTTGTTGATTCCGGCCGGGCTGAATGAAATACGTGTGGCACATTTGCGCCTGGGGCGTGAGGCGCGCCTGGCTATTGCGCCGAGTGAGCAGCCGTTACGCCTCGAAGTGGCGGCTGCCGAGATTGCTGACGGGGCACAAATCAGTGCGCGTGGTGCCCAGGGGCGCGTTGAAAAGCCGGCATTGCCGGGGCGCGACCTGAGCGTGCGCCTACAGGCCGTGACCCTGGAAAACCTGACACTTGATGTTCGTGGCGGAAACGGTGCGCCAGGTTATACCGGTCTTTCAGGTGCGGATGGCAAGTCAGGTGGTTGCGCCTGGGGTGAGGCCAGCCGTGGTCATGATGGTTTGAATGGCGGGGATGGGCAGCCAGGTGCTGCGGGCGCGCAGGTGCGTCTGGAAGTGCCGCAAGGCTTTCCAGTGGAGCAATTGCAGGTGCGTTTAGAGGGCGGTAATGGCGGTCAGCCTGGTGCGGCGGGTGAGGGCGGACAGGGCGGTACGAGTAAAGGCTGCTGGTTGTACAGCACTGACGGCGCTCGCGACGGCAAGCCCGGGCAGGCAGGGCAGGTCGGTGCAGCCGGCCCGGCCGGTACGTTGAATGTTGTGCAATTCTAGCCAGCTAACCGCCGCCCTGTGGCGGCGGTTAGCTGTACCGGTTTAGAACGACGGCCGAGCACCGGCTATTGCTACCACCAGCAAGCCCAGCAACAGGTTGGTGCCTACCAGGCGGCGAATACGGCCAAGTACGGCGCCACCACTCTGCCAGTCTTCTGCTGTTACGGCACGGCGTAATTCGGGTAGCTGCAAGGCCTGGATACGCAGAAACAGAGCAAGCATGGCGATATACAGGCCCATCATGATGTGCACATAGCGCGGCGCGGCATCGAAGCCGCTAAAGCGCAGGTGCAACATGCCCACGCCAGTGATCGGCAGTACGACTACGGCAGCCCAGACCCAGTAGAAAAACTTCGGAAAGACCTCCAGCCAGAGTTTCAAGCGGGCAGGCGCTTCCAGCGCTTTCACGGCGGCAGGACGCAGTACCATCCAGGCGAAGAACATGCCGCCCACCCATACCAGTGCGGCAAGTAGGTGAAGGCTGTAAATAAAGGCATAGGGGGTCATGCGGTACTCCTCTCGGGAAAGCGTTCAGCGCTGGATCAATTAGCGCGCTATGATAGCCGCCGATTACAAACACTGAAAATTTATCCAGCCTTTTGCCTCAAGATCCCATGCTCAGTAGCGAACTCAAGTCCCAGATACAGGGCGCTTATTCCCGTTTTCTCGAAGCCAAGTCGCTTAAGCCGCGTTATGGCCAGCGCCTGATGATCGCTGAAATCGCCAAGGTATTGGGCGCGATCAAAACCGATGAGGAAGGCCGCCGTTTGGGTGAGGCCGCCGTTGTAGCCGTTGAGGCCGGTACCGGTACGGGCAAGACCGTGGCCTACAGCCTGGCGGCGATTCCTACGGCCAAGGCTGCGGGTAAGCGTCTGGTGATTGCCACGGCCACCGTGGCTTTGCAGGAGCAGATCGTGCACAAGGACCTGCCGGACCTGATGCGCAACAGCGGGCTGAATTTCAGCTTCGCACTGGCCAAAGGACGGGGGCGTTATCTGTGTTTGTCCAAGCTGGATATCCTGCTACAGGAAGGCCAGGCGCAGAGCGCCACCGCCCAGCTTTTCGAGGAAGAAGGCTTCAAAATCGACGTGGATGAGCAGAGCCAGAAGCTCTTTACCGCCATGATCGAGAAGCTCGCCGGCAATAAATGGGATGGTGATCGCGACAGCTGGCCGGAAGAACTGGAGGACGCGCGCTGGTCGCAGCTGACCACCGACCACAGCCAGTGCACCACTCGCCATTGTCCGAATTTCCAGCAGTGTGCCTTCTACAAGGCGCGCGAGGGCATGGGCAAGGTTGACGTTATCGTCACCAACCATGACATGGTCTTGGCTGATCTGGCCCTGGGCGGTGGTGCAGTACTGCCGGACCCGCGCGATACCCTCTATGTATTTGACGAAGGTCATCATCTGCCGGACAAGGCCATCGGTCATTTCGCCCACTTCACCCGCCTGCGTTCGACCGCCGACTGGCTGGAACAGACTGCCAAGAACTTGACCAAGCTGCTGGCTCAGCATCCTTTGCCGGGTGATCTGGGGCGCTTGATTGAGCAGGTTCCGGAGCTGGCGCGGGAAATTAAAACCCAACAACAGTTCATGTTCTCAGCCTGTGAACAGGTGGCTGATTTTAAACCTGGCGAAGACATGCAAGGCCGTGAGCGTCCGCGCCATCGCTTTGTCGGCGGAGTGGTGCCAACGCACCTAATTGAGCTGGGCCTGGAGTTGAAAAAGGGTTTCTCCAAGCTTACTGAGCTGTTTACCGGGGTGACCGAGCAGCTCAAGGAGGCTATGGACGGTGAAGCCACCGTGGGCATTGCCAGTCACCAGGCTGAAGAGTGGTACCCGTTGTTTGGCAGCCTGTTGGCGCGTGCGCAGGGGAGCTGGGAGTTGTGGCTGGCTTTTACCGCCGAAGACCCGGAGCAAAGCCCGCCGATGGCGCGCTGGTTGACCCTGGCTGACAGTGGCGCGCTGTTCGATATCGAGGTCAATGCCAGCCCGATTCTGGCTGCTGAGACCCTGCGGCGTAACTTGTGGAATGTTGCCTACGGCGCACTGGTGACTTCAGCAACCCTGACGGCGCTGGGCACTTTTGACCGTTACCGCATGCGCGCCGGCTTGCCGAAAATGGCGGTTACCAGCGTAGTGCCCAGCCCGTTCCATCATGCTGACGCCGGTGTCCTGCGTGTGCCCAATCTGAATGCTGATCCGCGTGATGCGGTGGCACATACGGCAGCGATTATCCGTGATCTACCTGGCCTGGTCGAAGGCTCACGCGGCACCTTGGTGCTGTTCTCGTCGCGCAAGCAAATGCAGGACGTGTTCGAGGGGCTGGAGCGCGATTGGCGCAAGCGAGTGTTTATTCAGGGCAATCTGTCCAAGCAGGAAACCCTTAACAAGCACAAGGCGCGGGTTGATAGCGGAGAGGAAAGCGTACTGTTTGGCCTGGCCAGTTTTGCCGAGGGTGTCGACCTGCCGGGGGCTTACTGTGAGCATGTAGTGATCGCCAAAATACCTTTTGCCGTGCCGGACGATCCGGTGGAGGCGGCGCTGGCCGAGTGGATCGAAGCGCGTGGCGGCAACCCCTTTATGGAAATCGCCGTGCCCGACGCCTCGCTGCGCCTGGTTCAAGCCTGTGGGCGACTGCTGCGGACTGAGGCCGATCGCGGCACTATTACCTTGCTCGATCGGCGAGTGGTTACTCAGCGTTACGGCAAATCGATTCTCAATGCCTTGCCGCCATTTCGACGAGAAATCAGCTAACGCTCGCCTGTCGGTCGCGGGCAGCTTTGCCCGAGCGCTATTCGCCTCCAATGGCCTATGCACAATGCCGTGGTCGTCAGCAGGGGCGGAATTTTACTTCGGACAATGTTGTCCGAGGCAGACGAAACAATGGGGGGAGTTGGGACGTGAAGGTTAAGCGCAGGCTGCAAATGGGTGTTCTGCTATCAGCGCTTTGGGGTTCTGCTGGCGCTGTCATGGCGCTAGAACAGCAGGAGCTGTTCAACTTTGTCCGGCCACTGGACGCGGTGCAGGTCACGACCCAGGACGCCGAACTGCCCAACCGTATCGGCGAGCCAACTGCGCAAGGCGAAGTGCTGCGTCGGGTCACCTTTAACCCTGTCGCGCAGCCGAGCGTGCGACTGACTCCACAGAGTGGGCATTGGGATTGGTCACAGCAGGCGCTGGTCAGCCTGCGTGTGCAAAACGCGATGGATTGGGCCTTGACTCTGGATGTAGTAATTGAAAGCACCGACGGTCAGCGGCTAAGCACCCGTATTGCCTTGCCTGCCGGGCCTGCGCAAACCGTGTTGATCCCTTTGCAGGCGGTTTCGCCCCGTGATCAGGGCATGCGCGCCGGCGTACCTATGCCCTGGGTACACAAGGGGCAACGGCTGCTGCTGGCAGACGCGGTCAATGGTGCGCTAGACCTGAGCAACGTTAGCGCCTTGACCCTGTCTATCCCGCAGCCGAAAGCGGCGCAAGAGATTCTCATCAGCCAGTTTGCGGTGAGCCGCGAGCAGCTGTCAGCCGCAGCCTATTCGGCCATCGTCGACAGCTATGGCCAGTTCACCCGAAGTGATTGGCCCGGCAAGGTAAAGAGCGACGAACAACTGCAACAAGCGGTTAGCCAAGAGCGCGAACAGCTGAATGCATGGCTGGCGCAGCGCCCGGCGCAGGACAAATATGCCGGCTGGACGGGTGGGCAGCCGTTTGATGCGAGTGGTTTTTTCCGTACCGAGAAGCGTGACGGTCGCTGGTTTCTGATCACGCCAGAGGGGCATCCGTTCTACTCGTTGGGTGTCAACGCGGTAACGGCGCAGCAGAGCGCGACCTACGTTGAGGGGCGCGAGGCGATGTTTACCGGTTTGCCGCAACCAGCGGAGGCATTGGCGGCCTACTTCGGCACGTCCGACAGCCGCAGTGATACCGGCGCCAACCAAGGTCGAGCGTTTGCCAGTGGACGCTGGTTCGATTTCTACAAAGCCAATCTGCAACGCAGCTACGGCCAGGTTGACCCGGCTGCTTGGCGCACACTCAGCCAGGATCGCCTGCAGGCCTGGGGATTCAACACCCTGGGGAACTGGAGTGAGCCGGCCTTTGGCGGCGATACCCGCATGCCGTTCAGCATTCCACTGTCGATTCGTGGTGATTACGCAACCATCAGCACTGGCGTTGACTGGTGGGGCGCGATGCCTGATCCGTTCGATCCGCGCTTTGCCATGGCCACCGAGCGCGCCGTGGCAATTGCCTCGCGCGATCACCGGGACAATCCCTGGCTGCTCGGTTATTTCGCCGATAACGAACTGGCCTGGGCTGGACCGGCAGATGATCCCAATGGCCGTTATGCCCTGGCTTACGCCACACTGCGCCTGAGCACGGATGTGCCGGCCAAGCGCGCCTTCCTCAAACAGCTGCGCGACAAGTACCGTAACCACAATGGCCTGTCACGCGCCTGGGGTATCGAATTGTCGGCCTGGGAGCTGATGGAAGACCCAGGCTTCCAGGCGCCGTTGCCAAGTGCCGAGTTTCCAGCCATCGAGAAGGATATGCAGGCGTTCTTGCACCTGTATGCCGAGACCTACTTCAAAACCATTGCCGACTCGCTCGATTGGCACGCGCCCAATCACCTGCTGCTGGGTGGCCGTTTCGCCAGCAGCATTCCCGAAGCGCTGAGTGCCTGTGCACGCTTCTGCGATGTGTTGAGCTTCAACTTTTATACGCGCGAGCCGCAGCATGGGTATGACTTCGCCGCACTGCGTCAGCTGGACAAGCCGTTGATGGTCACCGAGTTCCACTTCGGCTCGCGTGATCGCGGGCCGTTCTGGGGTGGGGTTGCCGAGGTCTACAAGGAAGAAGAGCGCGGTCCGGCTTATGCGCACTTCCTCAGCAAGGCGCTGGAGGAGCCGCAAATAGTCGGTGTGCACTGGTTCCAGTACCTTGATCAACCGGTTACCGGTCGTTTGCTGGATGGTGAAAATGGCCACCTGGGCCTGGTGGCGATCACCGACCGACCTTGGGACGGCTTCGTCAAGGCCGTGCGCAAGGCCAATTTGGCGGTGCCGAAAACCCTACTCAAGCCAGCGCCAGCCTCTGACGCTGCGGTGCCGTGACCTTGTATTCGCAAAGCTGATAGTGCTGTTGCCAGTCTTGAGCAGGGTTCACCGCTGGCCGCAGAGCTGAAACAATCGACCCAACACTGGGCCGAGTCCGTAGGGGAGCAGGGCGTGCAGATACAGGGTTATTTTGATCTCAAGTTCGAGGCACTGAGAGACGCCTTTGCGGCGCTGTTCGAGGAGCCACAGGAGCGTGGCATGGCGCTCTGCGTACAGATCGGCGGTGAAACCGTGGTGGATCTGTGGGCAGGAGTGGCTGACAAGGACGGCCAGCAGCCATGGCACAGCGACACCATCCTCAACCTGTTTTCCTGCACCAAGACGTTTACTGCCGTGACCGCCTTGCAGCTGGTTGCCGAAAGCAAGCTTGATCTGGATGCTCCAGTGGCGCGCTATTGGCCGGAGTTCGCGGCTGCGGGTAAGGATAAAATCACCCTGCGCCATCTGCTCAGCCATCAGGCGGGGTTACCGGCTTTGCGTCAAATGCTGCCGGCCGAGGCGCTTTACGACTGGCAGGCGATGACCACTGCTTTGGCTGCCGAACAGCCCTGGTGGGCACTGGGCGAGGGGCATGGTTATGCGCCGATTACCTACGGCTGGTTGGTCGGTGAGGTGTTGCGCCGGGTCGAAGGGCGTGGGCCGGGAGAGTCTATTGTGGCGCGCACAGCCACCCCGCTTGGGCTGGATTTTCATGTGGGGCTGGCCGATGAGGAGTTTGCCCGCGTGGCGATCATCTCTCGCGGCAAGGGTAATTTGGGCGACGCTGCTGCTCAACGCCTGCTCAAGACCATGATGAGCGAACCTGCGGCCATGAGTACACGGGCGTTTACCAACCCGCCGTCGATCATGACCAGCACCAACAAGCCCGAATGGCGGCGCATGCAGCAGCCTGCGGCGAACGGCCATGGCAATGCCCGGAGCCTGGCTGGTTTTTATAGCGGCCTATTGGACGGGCAGTTGCTGGACAGCGCGCTGCTGAGCGAATTGACCCGTGAACACGCGGTGGGCGATGACAAGACCCTGCTGACTCGCACCCGTTTCGGCCTGGGTTGCATGCTTGATCAGCCGGATGTCGCCAACGCCACCTATGGCATGGGGCCACGCGCCTTTGGCCATCCTGGCGCCGGTGGTTCCATTGGCTTTGCCGACCCGGAGCGGGATGTGGCGTTTGCTTTTGTCACCAACAACCTAGGACCGTTCGTCTTGATGGACCCCCGCGCACAAAAACTTGCGCGTCTATTGGCTGCTTGTTTATAGCCAGCTCGGCTAAACTGCGCGCAACATGGCATGGCCGGCTACTTGAGCGGGCCACTGTCTGCTCCTTTTTGTTTATCACGACGTGGATGACTGCATGCTCGCCAACAAAACTCTCGCCCTCGCCTTGTGTGTCCTGATCAGTGGCTGCAGCGCTTTCGAACAATTCGGGAAGTCTGAGCCAAAAGTAGTGGCCATGCCGCCTCCGGCAGTGACTCAGGCCTGGTTGGATGTCTATGAGCCCAAGGTGCGTGAAGCGATCAAGGGCACCCAGTTTGAGTTTGAGCGGCGCGAGAACCTGTTGGTGGTCACCGCCCCGGTGCAAGCCACATTCAACCCTGATCGCCCACATATGATGCTGCCTAATACGCTGGGGCCCCTCAGCCGTATGGCAAAGTTGCTGGAGAAGGATGAAAGTATTGGTGTTCTGATCCTCGGTCATGCCGACAGTAGCGGCGAGCAGAATGCCAACCGTGAACTCAGCCAGCAGCGCGCGCGTGCCTTTACGTCGATCTTCCGTCTCAGTGGTCTGAAGCAGAGCCGTCTGATGGTCAAGGGGATGGGGTCGGACATGCCGCGCGCCGCCAACGATAGCCAGGCAGGGCGCGCACTGAACCGCCGGGTGGAAATCCTGCTTACTTCGAAAGATACCCTCAACGCCCTGATCGCCAAGTACAGCCAGCCAGCACCAGCACCCGCAGCGGTGGCGGCTAGTCCGGTCACTGGCAAAGGCGCGAAAACCGTCGCCAAAGCCGACAAGCCGGTCAGCAATTAATCAGGCGCTACGCCGTACTTTGTTGTCGTAGCTCAAGCCAACAGGTGTACTCGCGGGTAAGCTAGGCAATATCTTTGCAAGAGGATTTGCCGATGACTCAAACCCTGGCGGATATGCGCCGTGACTACACTCGTGACGGCTTGAGCGAGGCGCAAGCACCGCTTGAGCCGCTTGCCCTTTTCGAACAATGGTTTGCCGACGCGGTCAAGACGGAGCAGTTACCGGTTGAGCCCAACGCCATGACCCTGGCGACGGTTGATGCAGAGGGTCGTCCGCATTGCCGGGTGCTGCTGCTCAAGGGGCTGGATTCGCGCGGCTTCACCTTCTTCAGTAATTACGACAGCGCAAAAGGCCAGCACTTGGCTGTTAATCCCTTTGCTGCCATGACCTTTTTCTGGCCCAGCCTGGAGCGTCAGGTGCGCATCGAGGGGCGGGTCGAGCGGGTCAGTAGCGAGGAGTGTGATGCCTACTTCCAGGTGCGTCCGCTGGGCAGTCGTCTGGGGGCCTGGGCTTCGCCGCAAAGTCGGGTGATTGCCGATCGAGCCGAACTGGAAGGTCTGCTGGCACAAACCGAACAGCGCTTTCTTGATGTTGCCCCGCATTGTCCGCCGCATTGGGGGGGGTACCGTCTGCTACCGGAGCGCATTGAGTTCTGGCAAGGGCGCTCCAGTCGCTTGCATGATCGCCTCAATTTCCGCCTGCAGGGCACTGCCTGGCTGCGTGAGCGCCTAGCACCCTGAGCATTCAGTTCTCGGCGTATTGCGCAGCGGCTTGTTCCAGCCAGGCAGCTAAGGCGCTGCGCTTGATGCCGGCGGCCTGCGCCTCGGCCAGGCGAGCGAGCATATAGCTGCGCTTGGCCGCTGAGTCGCCAGCCAGTGACAGTGCCAGGTCGCGGTCCATCCAGCGTTTGATCCGTACATACAGCCACCAGTGGAAATACAGCCCGGCAACGCTGGTGATGGCGACAATAAAGTAATCCATAAACCCTCCAAGCCAAACCTTAGCTTAGGCCGATTGGATGTTGCTATTGCACGTGGCGAAGTGTCGCGCCATGGCCCTGGGCAGCGATTGGGGTAAAGATTTGCTGCATATTGACGGGTGACACTGAGGCGCAGCGGCGTTTTAATGGGTACCTGCTAAATGGAGAATTGATCATGCGTAAGCCCTTATTGTTGGTTGTCTCGTTCGCCGTGCTGGCCCTGTTGGGTGGTTGCGTCTCCAGCTTGACGGGCGATACCTACTCGCGCGATGAAGCACGGACCGTGCAGACCGTACGCATGGGCACCATCGAAGCGTTGCGTCCGGTGAAAATCGAGGGGACGAAAACCCCGATTGGTGCGGGTGCTGGTGCAGTCATTGGCGGCGTGGCCGGTAGCGGTGTCGGTGGCGGGCGCGGCAGCGCGGTGGCGGCGGTGATCGGAGCAGTGGCCGGTGGCCTGCTGGGCGCGATGACCGAGGAAGGTCTGACCCGGACCCAGGGCGTGGAAATCACCGTGCGGGAAGATGACGGCAGCATGCGCGCCTATGTGCAGGAGGTCGAAGAAAATCAGATTTTCCGAGTGGGCGAGCGTGTGCGCATCATGAGTGTGAATGGCACCAGCCGCGTTTCTCACTGAGTGCTGAATAAACCGGATCAGTCCTGGCTGATCCGGTTTTTTATTGCCTTTTTTCTAGAAAAACCAGATGTTTACCGGTACTTATCGGTTTTTTCAGGCAAGCTTTCGGCAGGTGGAGTGTTTGGTAATAATTCTATTCACGACGGCTTGGCGATAGTTATGGATAATCGCGCACGTTCTTCTGTCGGCGGGCTTTCGGCGCCTCGTGGTGCAATACTTTTGTGTGGGCTGTAGCGCAGGTGTGTGCCTGTGATTTATCTCCAATGAGCCGGTTAGAGAGTCAGCCGGGTATCTGCATGTACCTGGTTCGTATTTAGGGGTTTTTATGACGCTTGCGCTGATCATCGCCTTGCCATTTTTCGGCATCCTTCTGCCTCTGTTAGCTGAGCGCTTGGGCCGCTCAGCCTGTGCGGTGGCGGCAGGGCTGGCGCCGCTGACGGCTCTGGTATTGCTGCTTTCGCAGCAGTCTGCGGTGTTCTCTGGCGAACTGCTTAAGGTCAAACTGGAATGGCTGCCTGCGCTGGGCCTGAATCTCAGCCTGCGTCTCGATGGCCTGGGCTTTCTGTTTGCCCTGTTGATTCTCGGCATCGGCCTGCTGGTGATTCTCTACGCCCGTTATTACTTGGCGAAGAAGGAACCGATGGGGCGCTTCTTCGCCTTCCTGCTGTTGTTTATGGGCGCGATGCTCGGTGTGGTGCTCTCGGAAAATCTGCTGTTGATGCTGATGTTCTGGGAGCTGACCAGTCTGTCGTCGTTCCTGCTGATCGGCTTCTGGGGCGAACGTTCGGATGCCCGCAAGGGTGCGCGCATGGCCTTGGCCGTGACCGGTGGTGGCGGTCTGGCGCTGTTTGCCGGGATTCTGCTGATCGGTCATATCGCGGGCAGTTTCGAGTTGTCCCAGGTGCTGGCGGCCGGTTATGCCATTCGTGCCCATGAGCTGTACCCGCTGGCACTGGTTCTGGTGCTGCTGGGGGTATTCACCAAGTCGGCGCAGTTTCCGTTCCACTTCTGGCTGCCCCATGCGATGGCCGCGCCGACGCCGGTGTCGGCCTATCTGCATTCGGCCACCATGGTTAAAGCCGGGGTGTTTTTGCTGGCGCGTCTGTATCCCGCATTGGCCGGTTCGGAGTGGTGGTTCTATCTGGTCAGCATCACTGGCCTGGTGACCTTGCTGGTCGGTGCGGGGATGGCGCTGTTTCAGCATGACCTCAAGGGCTTGCTGGCTTATTCGACCATCAGCCACCTGGGCCTGATTACCTTGCTGTTCGGTCTGGATACCCGCCTGGCGGCTGTGGCGGCAGTGTTCCACATCATCAACCACGCGACGTTCAAGGCATCGCTGTTTATGGCGGCAGGGATCATCGATCACGAAACCGGCAGCCGCGACATGCGCCGTATCAACGGCATGTGGAAGTACATGCCGCATACCGCCGTGCTGGCGATGGTGGCGGCCTCGGCGATGGCCGGGGTGCCGCTGCTTAATGGTTTCCTGAGCAAGGAAATGTTCTTCAGTGAGACCCTTAATCAGCACCTGCTGGGGAGCTTCAACTGGGTGATTCCGGCTGCGGCGACTCTGGCAGGGGTGTTCTCGGTGGCCTACTCGCTGCGCTTTATCCATGACGTGTTCTTTAATGGCGAGCCGATCAATCTGCCGCATTACCCGCCGCATGAGCCGCCACGCTACATGAAGGTGCCGGTGGAGATCCTGGTGTTCCTCTGTTTGCTGGTGGGTATTCTGCCGGCTTACACGGTTGCCCCCTTGCTAGCTGCTGCCGCCTCGGCAACCCTTGCCGGTGACGTGCCCAGCTACAGCCTGGCGATCTGGCATGGACTCAACCTGCCACTGCTGATGAGTTTTATCGCCACCATCGGCGGGGTTCTGGTGTATGTCTTCCGCCAGCCGTTGTTCCGTTGGTATGCCGGGCTGCCGAGCCTGGACGCCAAATTGCAGTTCGAGAGCGCTGTCCTGGTGTTGCTCAAAGCCTGTACCGCCGTGACCCGCTGGCTGGAGAATGCCTCGTTGCAGCGCTACCTGGCACTGTTGCTGGCGGCTGCATTGCTGGTGGTGACCCAAGGCCTGAGTTCCTTGCCGCAGATCAACGGGTCACTGGCCCTGAGCAAGATTGATGGCATTACCGTTCTGGGCCTGGGCATCATGGCCGTGGCGGCCTTGGTGACGGTGATCTTCCATCGCCAGCGGCTGGTGTCGTTGCTGATGCTCAGCGTGGTCGGCTTGATGGTGGCGCTGGCCTTTGCCCGTTACTCGGCTCCGGATCTGGCCCTGACTCAGCTTTCGGTGGAAGTGGTGACCATCATTCTGTTGATGCTCGCACTGTTTTTTCTGCCGGCGCATACCAATATCGAATCCAGCAGCCTGCGCGGTCTGCGTGATTTCACCCTGGCAGTCGGCAGTGGCGTGATGGTGGCGATGCTGGTGTTCGCCGTGCTGACACGCCCCTATGACAGTATCTCCACGTTCTTCCTGGAGAACAGCGTGCCGGGCGGCGGCGGTGCCAATGTGGTCAACGTGATCCTGGTTGATTTCCGCGGCTTCGATACTATGGGCGAGGTGACCGTGCTGGCGATCGCTGCTGCCGGTATCTTCGCGCTGCTCGACGGTCTGCGGCTGTTCCAGCCCAAGGTTGATGCACAGGGGCGGAACTGGGCGCGTGATCGCCATCCGCTGATTCTCGCGACCCTGTCGCGGGTGTTGCTGCCGATGGCGTTGCTGGTCTCGGTGTTTATCTTCCTGCGCGGGCATAACCTGCCCGGTGGCGGTTTTATCGCTGGGCTGGTTACAGCCGTGGCGTTGATCCTGCAGTACGTTGCCAGTGGTGTGCAGTGGACGCAGTCGCGTATGCCGCTCAACTATCAAGGCATGGCCGGCCTCGGCGTGTTGATTGCAGGTCTAACCGGGCTGGGCAGCTGGTTGTTTGATCGGCCGTTCCTGACCTCGGCTTTCGGTCATTTCGACATTCCATTGATCGGTGAAATCGAACTGGCCACCGCCATGTTGTTCGACTTGGGTGTGTACCTGACCGTGGTCGGCGCAACCCTGCTGATTCTCGCCAACCTGGGCAAGCTGACCCAGGGACAAGCAGCACAAGAGGTAGTTTGAAATGGAAGCCATATTTGCTGCGACCCTGGGCGTGCTGACAGCGAGCGGTGTGTACCTACTACTGCGAGCGCGGACGTTTCCGGTGGTGCTGGGGCTGACGCTAATTTCCTATGCGGTCAACCTGTTTCTGTTTGCCATGGGGCGCTTGCAGAGTGGGGTGAGCACGGTGATCGGGCAGGGCAGTGGCTACGCGGACCCGTTGCCACAAGCGTTGGTGCTGACCGCCATCGTGATCGGTTTTGCCATGACCGCCTTCGTTGTGGTGCTGGCGCTGCGCAGCGTCGGTGAAACCCAGACTGACCATGTTGACGGCCAGGAGCCTGCTAAATGAATCACGGCTTGATCCTGCCCATTCTGCTGCCGATGTTTGCTGGCAGCCTGTTGTTGCTGGGTGCGGGCCTTAGCTTGCGGGTCAAACGCAGCCTGTCATTGCTGGCCACCCTACTGTTGCTGCCATTGAGTGGTTATCTGCTCTGGCTGGCCGATCAGGGCGTGTTGCAGGTGTATGCCGCCGGTAACTGGGCCGCACCCTTTGGCATCGTTCTGCTGCTTGATCGCCTGAGTGCCTTGCTGCTAGTGGTGACCGCCGTGCTCGGCAGCTTTGCCTTGCTCTATGCCGTGCGCGGTGACGATGAGCGCGGGCAGAGTTTCCATGCCCTGTTCCAGTTCCAGCTGATGGGGATTAACGGTGCATTTCTCACCGGCGATCTGTTCAACCTGTTCGTATTTTTCGAGATTCTGCTGATTGCCTCCTACTCGCTGCTGTTGCACGGTGGCGGGGTCGAGCGGGTGAAGGCGGGGTTGCATTACGTGGTACTGAACCTGGTGGGTTCGGCGTTTTTCCTGCTCGCCGTAGGCGTGTTGTATGGCATTACCGGCACCCTGAACATGGCGGATATGGCTATTCGGGTAGCGGCCACCGGGCCTGATCAAGCGCCACTGCTGGGCGCCGCTGGCCTGCTGCTGTTGGTGGTGTTTGGGCTCAAAGCGGCATTTGTACCGCTGTACTTCTGGTTGCCCAAGGCCTATGCCTCGGCCACTGCGCCGGTCGCGGCGCTGTTTGCGATCATGAGCAAAGTCGGGCTGTACTCAATCATCCGGGTCTACACCCTGATCTTCGGTGACGACGCCGGCAGCCTGGCCAATATGGCCAATGACTGGCTCTGGCCGATTGCCCTGTTGACCCTGGCCCTCGGTGTGATCGGTGCGCTGGCAGCGGTCACCTTGCATGGCTTGCTGGCCTATCTGGTGGTGGTATCGGTCGGTACCTTGCTCGCCGGTATTGCCATTGGCACCGAACAGGCACTGGCGGCCTCTCTGTATTACCTGGTGCACAGCACCTGGGTGGCCGGTGGCTTGTTCCTGTTGGCCGATCTGATCGCCCGCCAGCGTGGCGACAAGCAGACGCAGCTGGTGCAAGGACCTGCCTTGCAGAATCCGCACCTGCTGGGCGCGCTGTTCTTTTTTGGCGCCATTGCGGTGGCCGGTTTGCCCCCGCTCTCAGGGTTTCTCGGCAAGTTGCTGTTACTGCGTGCACTGGAACCTGGCCTGCAGGCGCTGTTGCTGTGGCCAATCGTGCTGGGAGGCGGGCTGCTGACCCTGATTGCCCTGAGTCGCGCCGGAAGCATGCTGTTTTGGCGTGTGGGCTTGAGCCAGTTGGACAGCGCCGAGCTGGATTATGGCCGGCTGCTGGCCTGTTCCGCTTTGTTAATACTGAGCCTGGTGCTGATGGTGGGCGCCGCGCCGTTGCTGAGTTATGTCGAGGCCACGGCCAGCCAGTTGCATGACCTGACGCTGTATCGGCAGATCATCGAATCGGGAGCTGCACGATGAAAGCGCGTCGCTGGTTACCTCATCCGCTGTTGAGTCTGTGTTTGCTGCTGGTCTGGCTGTTACTGGTCAACGACCTCAGCCTGGGTCACTGGCTGCTCGGTGCCTTGCTGGGCTGGACCATTCCGTTGCTGACCCAGGTGTTCTGGATCAACCCGCCGCGGGTGCACAAACCCTTCAAGCTGTGTTTGTTTCTGCTGCGCATTCTGGGCGACATCATCATGGCCAACCTGCAAGTGGCCAAGCTGATTCTCGGCCCGACCGCCAAGCTACGTCCGGCCTTCGTGGAAATCCCCATTCTGCTGGAGGATGAGCTGGCCCTGACCATGCTCACCAGCATCATTTCCCTGACCCCGGGCACGGTGTCCGCCGACCTAAGTGATGATCGCAAGATCTTGCTGGTGCACGGTCTCGATGTGCCGGACGCAGAGGCCCTGGTGGCGGAAATCAAACAGCGTTACGAAGCGCCTTTGCTGGAGGTATTCACATGCTCGCCTACGTGATTCCGCTGTGCCTGGTGATCATTGGCCTGGCTTTGATTCTGACCATGGCGCGACTGATCATTGGCCCGGATTTGCCCGACCGCATCCTGGCGCTCGATACCCTGTATATCAATGCGATCGCCATGTTGGTGCTGTTCGGCGTGTGGCTGGGTTCAGATCTGTATTTCGAAGCGGCGCTACTGATTGCGGTAATGGGCTTTATCGGCACCGTGGCGGTGGCCAAGTATCTGCTACGCGGCGATATCATCGAATAAGAACGTTCTACGGAGATTGCTGCATGGATACCTTGATCGAAGGCCTGGTCGCTCTGTTTTTGCTGCTCGGCAGTCTGTTCGCACTGATCGGTGCAATTGGCCTGTACCGCCTGCCGGATTTCTTTATGCGCCTGCATGGCCCGACCAAGGCCAGCACTCTGGGCGTCGGCGGTATGCTGATTGCCTCGCTGATCTACTTCAACTTTCACGGCGAAACCTTCAGCCTGCATGAGTTTCTGATCGCGCTGTTCCTGTTTATTACCGCGCCGGTCAGCGCCCATATGTTGGCCAAGGCGGCACTGCAGCAAAAGCTGCATGCCAGCGAAAAGACCCGTGGTAAGCCCTGGGAGCAGTAAGCCTGGCGGGCTGCATTTAGCAAGCCCACACAGTTCGCGGCCCTGACTGTATCTGTCGGCCTGGCAACACGCGCTCTACACTGCAGCCTTTGATTAGGGGCTATGGTATGCGTGAGCAGGGTAGAAGCATGGCGGTGGCCTGCCTGGTGGTCGCCATGGCCCTGTGGGGCAGTTCCTTTATTGCACTCAAACTGGCGTTTGCCGAGTTGCCGCCGCTGTGGGTGATTTTCGCCCGTATGGCCTTGGGCAGTTTGGTGTTTTTGTTGGCCTGGCGCTGGCGCGGGCAGATGCATTACCGCGCTGGCGACTGGAAGTATCTACTGGGCTTGGCCGCCTGCGAGCCGTGCCTGTATTTCCTCTTCGAAGCCCTGGCGCTGCAACACACCAGCGCCGCCCAGGCCGGTATGGTCACGGCCTTGCTGCCGCTGCTGGTGGCTGTTGGGGCGTTTATCTTTCTGCGCGAGCGGATCAGTCGCACCACCCTGGCCGGCTTTGTACTCGCCATGTTTGGTGCCGTGTGGTTGAGTCTGGCTGGCGGTGCCGACGAGCATGCCAGCAACCCGCTGCTCGGAAATTTCTATGAACTGCTCGCGATGCTCTGCGCCATGGGGTACACAATGCTAACCATCGCCGCTTTAAGTGAAATTAATTCATGCAAAAAGGTTAAAAGTGCTTATTAAAGTGAGTAGGTTTCATGATCTCCTGCTGCTTAAACAATGCATTATCAGGATTGGTTGATTTTTGATCAATATACTCTGTGCTGGTAGTTGATAAATCGTATCTTTTAAACGTGAAATTCATGATTTTATAAGGGTGTCAAATTCGCTTGGGCTGATAGCTCAGACAGACAATTTTGCACTTGTATTTATCTAGGCTTAGCGGGTAAGAATCATAAAGCAGTGGCGAGCCGATATGATTGCTCCTGTTGGACGTGGAGGTAATGTTTCAGGAAGAAGTATTGATTGTAAAAGTTAGGGCTGCGGGGTTGATAGAGTCTATCGCTTGGTAGGGGATTAGGTGTTGATAATTTTATATAAAATTAATGGCTACTGGTTTTTAGTATGCACGCCGATATGAGTGTTTGGAATGTAAAGATGAGTTCGAAAGCATATATTTTGTTTGGCGGTGAGTTATCGTTATTAAAGTTTTAAGTTTGAATCGTTTTTTTTTGATTGAGTGTTGGATTTTTTACTCTAAAATAGAACTTGTAAGACTGCAGTTTGAAATTCAGATTTTTTGATGTTTTGTTTTATTCTGTCTACTTCTTGAAGCGCTATGTTGTCTTCTAAGTCAAGGCTTAGTAAGGCTTCAAGTTCAATTCTAAATATATCTATTTGTCTCTTTCTAGCTCCATTTAAAGCGCTAAGATTTAAGACTCTTAGCGTTTCTCTCGCCCTGTTGCTATCGTTAGCGTTCAGGCTAGGTTTTGCGTTGATTACACCTGTAGGGAGGAACTCGAAAAAATCATTTGGATTATCAATGTCAGGTTTTATTAAATGACTTGGCTCGTAGTGGCCGGGGCCGGAAACTCCTTTTCTATCTTTGTAATGCCCACATGTGTTACTACTGTTTAGTCCGCAGCATCCAAATAGATTATTCCAGTCGAAGGTCATGTTTCTATACGGTGCATTTCCCCTCGAATCATTTCCTTTATGGAAGAAATGCTCAATATGTCCATTTGTTTTATTTGCAGTTGATTCACAGTAGCAGCAAAATCCTTTTTGCATTTGCGTCAGTTTGACCCATATAGCTTTACGTCCATTTGAACTTGGTCTGCTGCGAGACCAGCTATGAAGTTGATGGTCGCAGTTGGATAAACAAATTGGAGCAGGTAGGGGCCTTTGCAAGTGTCTCATTGTGTTCTCTAATGAGCTGAAAAAGAAAGTTGGCATTGCTTGCAATTGATTGCTCAGTTTTTAGTTAATCTTTTTTTCATATCAATAATACGTAGCTGGCTCTTGCAATCTACAACTACCGGATGCTGCTCACCAAAATGAGAAGTGATTTTTATTAGATATTTAGCTGCACTTTCTTTATCTTGAATGTTGAGGCACTCGAAGAAATTACTCACCCAAACGGCTTCTTCTATTTTGTCTGGAATTGAGTTGGTGCCCATAATCCGAGTTAAAATATCTGCGCTAGCAACGCCTTTAGTTTGGAAGTTTGGTGTGAGAACGGTAGGGTGGCCTTCTTCATCAAGGCATATTTTGCGTATACACTTGTTATCGACAGTGGATAAAATTTGCGGGCTGTGAGTAGTTACAATGAATTGGATGTTCGGGAATGTGTTCTGAAGCCCTATTAATATTTCTTGTTGCCATCTAGGATGTAGGTGTAGTTCTATCTCATCAATAATAACTATCCCGTGGCAGTGTAGGGGTCTTTCTGAATCAGGATTCAACGTTACTAACCGCCTTGCTAAATCACCTGTTAACGAGACCATCATTTTTTGGCCTTGTGATAACTGTGAGATATTTACTTTATTGCCGAGGTTTTCTACTAACAGTCGTGCTTTACCTAAACTTCTGTCGACTTCTAGGTTTTTTACATCTGGGACTAGAGTTTCGATGGCTTGGTTCACAAAACGTAGGTGGCGTTGATACTTAGCTGAGGACTTTGAAAGCAAAAGCGCTGCTAGCTCTTCTTTCTTAGCTTTTAATCGGGCGAAAAATAGATCATCTGCCGAAGGTGGTTTTCCTTCGTAAACTTCATATATGTTTTTTTCAAGACTCGAAATTAGGTCTCTAAGATATTTAACTTCTTTTGTGTCTTCGCCTTCAGCTAAATTTACTAACTCAATATAGAGTTCAGGGAAACTATCAAGCTTAGCTCCATCCAAAGCATCCTTTAAAGCAGAGAATCGGTTGCCCGTTATGTCACCTGAAGCTTTCTCAGAAAATGCGCTAACTATCGAAGTATATGATCGTTCAACCGAGTAAAAAGCTAGTAGCGGAATCATTATCGAAGGGTTTTTAGAAGCTCTACGATACATTGCGCCAAATTGTTTAATTACCCTGACCTCATTTGATTGCTTTCTTGTGAAGCCAGGAGTTGCTTTCGCAAGGGATGCTTGGAATTTGTTGTTTTTATCAAATTGAAAATTGCTCGTTGTTTCTGCATAGTCACTAGCATCAACATTGATGTCTGATTCAATTAAGAATCTGCCGTTTACATCATCTTTTTCTAGATTGTTATTGAGCCAAGAAAAAGTTTTGGCTATTGCTTCTGCAATGCTTGTTTTGCCGGCACCGTTATCACCAATAATCACTGTGATATTTTTATCAAGGCTGATGTCCAGATTATGAAATCGTCTAAACTCTGAAAGCCTTAACGTATTTATACGTAAACTCTTATCGATTAAGGTATTTTCAAGCAATTTTAAATATTTTTGAGCTAGATCTTCATCTTTATCTACGTGTTTGCCATTTTCGTAATATTCGTACAGCTGGAATTGAGCTTCTAGATTGCCTTTTTCCGCTTTTTGAATTAGAGGCTTAATGCCTTTGCCGGATTCTTTATATTGGCTGGTCATTGTTACCTTCAATTATTTTAGCTATTAATTCTGCTGAATATTTGCGTGCCAATGAATGCACGAATAACGGTTCTATATGTTTAGCAAAAGCTATTAAGCCTCGAAGGTGTAGACTGTTCTCTCTGTCTAGTTTTTCTAGCTCGGCTTGATGAACTAAATGCTTTATGTATCTTTTTCGCTCTCTACCAAGTGAGAGTTTTCCGCTGTTATTTATTGTAATTCCTGTAATATGTCGGTTGTGTGCTTTTGATGAATATACTGTTTTTTTTCTGTTGATTCTTATCGAGTCGCCAAATAAATCCACTAGTTGTTTTTTGATAAGTGACGGGAGCTCAAAGAGAATGTTTTTTTGGCTTGTTGAAAATGTAAGATCATCGGCGTATCGAGTGTATGTAATATTTAATTCAGTGCATATTTTACTTATTTCGCAGTCGAACTTGTACATAAAAAAATTAGACACCAGCGGCGAGCTTGGTGCACCAATGCTTAAAACTAAACTTCCGCCACTCGTTTTGCTTGGGCACCAGAATAGTAGATTCTCCAGATGCTTTTTATCTGTCTCGGAAGGTAGAGGTATTATAGAAGCCCATACGCGCCAGAATAGATGATTCGAAATTGAATTAAAGAAATTTTCCAAGTCTAACTTCAGTAAGTAGCGGCTCTGTTTATGAGCAGCTGCATTATCCTTAATGCTAATTCCTTCGCGATATGCCATCGCAGAGCTGTGGACAGGTAATTGCTGTAGTTCTAAATACTTGCGTTGATATGTTTTTAGCTCTTTTGAGGGCTGAGCTATTACCCTATGCCCTGATGTGCGCTTAGGAATGGTAAAAACTTTATATTTTTTTGGTGCGTTGGATAAAAAAAGAGCCACTTCGCCTTCGCTCTTTTTAAGCCCTAACGCTAGTTGCCCAATAAAAGTCATTCCAAGCTTCCATAAAAAAGCCCAAGAGCATTGCTCTTGGGCTTAGCTCTTTACTAGAGGAAGCGATACGCTCGCAACCTGATTGAGGAACGAGATCAGGTTGCGAGCGTATCGCAACCCTAATGTCGTTCAATAAATTAGCGTCTGGCTAAACACCCGACTAGACGAAACCGTCTTAAGCTAAAGAGCTTTGCTAGTCTATCTTAAATCTTTTGGGCTATCCAATGTGTCAGAGTTCTTACCCATCCAGCGTAAGCGTCGCCGGCATCCGTGACTAGCTTCTTGGGGAAGCTCACTCTCTGGCTAACGTTGAGCCGCACTGGCTAGTGATTTTCTTAATGCTAAAGGCTCTCGTAGGTCATCCAGATGCTTTGTGAAATTGTGTTAAACATTACCTTGCTGCTTAAGCACCTGTCGGCACGCTATTCAGCTTTTTTACTGACAGCCATGATCGCGTTTGTCGGCACGCTGTTTTTCCTGCCCTTGGCCTTATTCAGTGCACCGCTGCCGCGTGACATCAGCCCAATGGGGCTGGGGGCGGTGGCGTATCTGGGCATAGTGGTCACTGTGGGCGCGTATGGGTTGTACAACTTCGGCGTCAGCCGTTTGCCGGCCAGCCAGGCGTCAGGCTTTACCAACCTGATTCCGGTATTCACCTTGTTGTTCGCCATACTGCTTTTGGGGGAGCGCCTGAACGGTATGCAGATGCTGGCTGCGGCCCTGGTGTTTGCCGGGGTGTTGTTGAGTCAGTGGCGCGGGGCGCGGGTGCTGCCGGCAGGTGTGCTGGATTGAAGCGGCCGGAGTTGCTGCGTGTTGGCGATACAGCGGTAAAAGCGTGCTTGGCCACTTTTACTTGGCCTCGCTCTGGCTCGCGAGATCTGAAAAAACTGCGGAGTAGGGTATGAGCGATACACGAAACTGGGCGCGCGAAGCCATCCGTATCATCGAGGCGGACTTTCAGCGCAGCGCCGACACTCATCTGATCCCCCTGGCGCTGCCAGGATTGCCGGGGGTCGAGCTGTATTTCAAGGACGAGTCCAGCCATCCCACCGGCAGCCTCAAGCATCGTTTGGCCCGTTCACTGTTTCTTTACGCACTGTGCAATGGCTGGCTTAAACCCGATGCACCGGTAATCGAAGCCTCCAGCGGTTCCACAGCCATTTCCGAAGCCTACTTCGCCCGTTTGCTGGGCTTGCCGTTTATTGCCGTGATGCCGGCCAGCACCTCAAAAGAGAAAATTGCCCAGATCGCTTTCTACGGCGGGAAAAGCCATCTGGTGAATGACCCGACGCAGATCTACGCCGAGTCCGAGCGCTTGGCGCGCGAAACTGGCGGGCATTTCATGGACCAGTTCACCTACGCCGAGCGCGCTACCGACTGGCGCGCCAACAATAATATTGCCGAGTCGATCTTCCAGCAGATGCGCAGCGAGCATTACCCCGAGCCGAGCTGGCTGGTGTCCAGCCCAGGCACAGGCGGCACATTGGCAACGCTGGGGCGTTATGTGCGTTACCGCCGACACAACACCCGCGTACTCTGTGCTGATGCTGAGCGCTCGGTGTTTTTCGATTACTACCGCAGCGGTGATGCCAGCCTGTGCCTGAACCATGGCTCGCGTATCGAGGGGATCGGCCGGCCGCGGGTCGAGGCGTCCTTTCTGCCGTCGGTGATTGATGCCATGTGCAAGGTGCCGGATGCCTTGTCCCTGGCAGCCATGCATTACCTGGCGCAGCAATTGGGCCGCCGTGTGGGCGGCTCCAGCGGCACCAACTTGATCGGTGCGCTGCTGGTGGCGCAGCGCATGGTCGCGACGGGTGAAGCGGGCTCGGTGGTGGCCATTCTTTGTGATGGCGGCGAGCGTTATGCCGGCACTTACTATGATGAGGCCTGGTTGCGGGCTCAGGGTTTTGAGCTGAGTCCGTTGATTGCATCCATCGCAGCCTGTGTAGAACAAGGCGCTGTGTTGAATGTCGAGGTGCCTAGTCTTGGGATCGATTCCTGACGGGCACTTTTGCCATGCAGGAGGCTTTGATGATTCAGTACAAAAGAGTCTATGCGGCAGCTGAGGCCAGCGATGGCCTGCGGGTGATGGTTGACCGCTTGTGGCCACGCGGGTGCAATAAGGCCAGTCTGAAACTGGATGACTGGTTGCCTGACGTCGCGCCGTCTACCGAGTTGCGTCAGGCGTACAAACATGAGGCGGATGGCTTCGCCGCGTTTGCCAAACAATACCGTCAGGAGTTGGCTAGCCATCCGGAGTATTGGCAGGGGCTGTTGAGCAAAGCTGAGCAAGGCACACTGACTCTGCTGTTTGCGGCGCGTGAGCCTCAGCTGAGCAATGCGCGGGTACTAGCTGAGTTTCTTGAAGAGGAGCTGGATCGCCGCGATCCGCCCAGCTCCCCCACCTGTTATGCCGGATGCGCTGAGGAATAACCCAGAGCGCAGGGGCAGCTCAGGCTTCGGTAATACCGAGCATGTCGCGAATCAGCGCTTCGGCCACGCGAATGCCATCAACCCCGGCGGAGAGAATGCCGCCGGCATAACCCGCGCCTTCCCCAGCCGGGTACAGGCCCTTGACGTTCAAACTCTGCATATCCGCGCCGCGGGTGATGCGCAGCGGCGATGAGGTACGGGTTTCGATACCGGTCAGCACCGCGTCTGCCAGGTCGAAGCCTTTGATCTGCTTGCCGAAGGCAGGCAATGCTTCGCGGATTGCCTCGATGGCGAAATCCGGCAGGGCCAGGGCCAGGTCACCGAGCTTGATCCCCGGTTTGTAGGACGGCTCCACGCTGCCTAGCGCGGTTGAGGGCTTGCCGGCGATAAAGTCACCGACCAGTTGCCCCGGCGCTTCATAGTTGCTGCCACCGAGCAGGTAAGCCTGAGATTCCAATTGCTCTTGCAGCTCAACCCCGGCCAGTGGTCCACCTGGGTAATCCTGCTCCGGGGTGATGCCGACGACGATGCCAGCATTGGCGTTACGTTCGTTACGCGAGTATTGGCTCATGCCGTTGGTGACTACGCGGTTCGGCTCCGAGGTGGCAGCCACCACGGTACCGCCTGGGCACATGCAGAAGCTGTAGACCGAGCGGCCGTTCTTGGCATGGTGCACCAGCTTGTAGTCTGCGGCGCCGAGCTTGGGGTGCCCGGCATATTTGCCGAGGCGCGCACGATCGATCAGGCCCTGGGGGTGTTCGATACGAAAACCCACCGAGAAAGGTTTGGCTTCCATAAATACGTCGCGCTTATGCAGCATGCGGAAGGTGTCGCGCGAGCTGTGGCCCAGCGCCATGATCACCTGGCGGCTGAAGATCTGCTCGCCACTGTCGAGCACCACGCCGGTGAGCTGGCCGTTTTCGATCAGTACGTCGCTGACACGCTGCTGAAAACGCACCTCACCGCCAAGTGCCTTGATTTCCTCACGCATGGTGGCGACCACGCCGGTGAGGCGGAAAGTACCGATATGCGGTTTGCTGACATAGAGAATTTCATCTGGCGCGCCGGCTTTTACAAACTCGTGCAGCACCTTGCGTCCGTAATGCTTGGGGTCTTTGATCTGGCTGTAGAGCTTGCCGTCGGAGAAGGTGCCGGCTCCGCCTTCGCCGAACTGCACATTGGATTCAGGGTTGAGCACATGTTTGCGCCATAGGCCCCAGGTGTCCTTGGTGCGCTGGCGCACTTCGGTGCCGCGTTCCAGCACAATAGGCTTGAGGCCGGCCTGGGCGAGAATCAGTGCGGCAAAAATCCCACACGGACCGAAGCCGACTACCAGTGGGCGTTCTTCGAGCTGCTCGGGCGCTACTCCGACTGGTTTGTAGGCGGTATCCGGGGTGATGCTGATATGCCGATCATCACTGAACCTGGCCAGCAGCGCTGCTTCATCAGCCACGCGGCAGTCGATGGTGTAGATGAAGTGGATTTCAGTGGATTTCTTGCGCGCATCGTAACTGCGTTTGAACAGGCTGAAGTCCAGCAGTTCGCTGTCGGCAATGCCCAGGCGCTGGATGATGGCCGGGCGTAGAGCTTCTTCGGGATGATCGAGTGGCAGCTTGAGTTCGGTGATGCGCAGCATGAGGGGTGTCCATATACGGTGGCCGGAGGTAACCCGGCAAGATGAAAAGGCGGCGATTATACCTGCGATTGCAGGGCCTGCACGTACCGAGACCACTGCCCGCCGGATGGTACGGACAGTGGCGAGAGGCGCGTAAACCATGCAAGCAAGAGTTACTGCGGCTTTGCTTGAGTCCAGGCCAGCATCACATCGAGCATGCGATTGGCGAAGGCCCACTCGTTGTCGTACCAGGCCAACACCTTGACCAGATCGCCCTGTACACGGGTGTGGTTAAGGTCGACGACACAGGACACCGGATAGCCGTTGAAGTCGCTGGACACCAGCGGCAGTTCGTTGCACTCCATCACCCCAGGCGGCATCTGCGCTGCGCCAGCTTGCAGCGCGGCGTTGATCGCTTCGCGGTTGCTTGGGCGCTCGCAGGTAAAGGTCAGGTCAACCAGTGATACGTTGGGCGTTGGCACGCGCACCGATAAGCCATCCAGGCGCCCAGCCAGTTCAGGCATCACCAGGCCAATGGCCTTGGCCGCGCCGGTGCTGGTGGGGATCATCGACAATGCTGCGGCACGTGCGCGATACAAGTCAGGATGGGTTTTATCCAGCAGGTTCTGGTCATTGGTGTAGGCGTGGATGGTGTTGACCAGCCCCTGACGAATGCCCACAGCCTCATGCAGTACCTTGGCCATCGGCGCCAGGCAGTTGGTGGTACAGGACGCGTTGGAAACGATCTGCTGGTCGCCCAATAGTGAGTGGTTGACGCCGTAGACTACGGTCAGATCAGCACTGTCCAGCGGATGTGAGAGCAATACCCGTGGGCTGCCAGCGCTGATGTGCTGTTCGACCTGGGCGCGTTTCTTCAGCTTGCCGGTGCATTCGAGCACCAGATCAACTGTCTGCTCACGCCAAGGTAAATTGGCCACTTCAGGTTCGCGCAGCAGTTGGATCGAGTGGTCATCAACCTGCAGCACGTCACCCTTCAGGCTGATGTGCCCGGGAAAACGGCCGAAGGTTGAGTCGAAGCGAGTGAGGTGGGCGAGGGTGCTTTGCTCACCCAGGTCATTGATTGCGGTGAGGTGAATCTGGTCTTGCAGGTTGCGTTCAAACAACGCGCGTACCAGGCAGCGACCAATACGTCCATATCCATTAATAGCAATGCGCAGCATAACGATATCCCTTTGGCTGACTTCCCTTTCAGCTTAGGCCAATCGTTTATCTGCGGGCGGATCTATCTCGGTGACTTGTGCATTGTTCAGTGTATCTGCTGTCAGTCGTTACGCGCGCCACCGAGGTAGGCACAGCCACGCAAGGCTTTACCGTTGAGACGCAAGTCTGCGCTCAGGTGTTGCACAGTACCGCTCATGCTATCGACGCAGCGCTGCTGAGTAATCCACAGTTCAAGGCGCTGGCCATTGGCTTCGCTGCTAAGGTTCAGGCGGCCTTCCGGTAGTTGTTCTTCCAGGTATGGCAATGCTTGTGGTTCTTGGCCGAGGCTATTGAGGATCAGCCCTTGGTTGCTGACGGCAATGTTCCAGCTTGGTTCGTTGCCGCTGGCGCGCAATAGGGTGCGGGCGAAGTTGATATCCATGCAGCCTTGCCCTTCGGCTTCTAAGCGATACACCTGGCTCGGCACGAACTGCCCATCGACGCCTTTCTGAGCGTTGCTCTGCAATTGACCGCGCATATCAACATAAAGAGTCGTATGACCGCTGCTGAACAGGGTATTGGCATCCTGGCTCAGTACGGCTGCGCTGTCTTCCTTTAGGATGAACTGACGTTGTTCTTTGCACGGGCGAAATAACAGTTGGCCCGCGTTCAAGCTGAGCGCTCCCTGCATGCGTGTCAACTCGACCGCGCGCTCGGCAGGTTTTTCAGTAAATACCTGGCAACTGGCGAGTAGTGGTAACAAGGCAAAGCAAAAAGGACGGCTGAAACGCATCGTGGCACTCCTGAAAAGTGCGCTCACGTTACCTAGGCAGTTGCTTGATCACAAGGGCATCACGCATGTGCTGCGCGGCATGGATAGGTCGCTTGGGCACGCCGGTTTGAACCAGCGTGCGCCACAGGCTAGATGTCGGTCTTGATGGTGGTGGTTGCCCCGTTACTCTTGACGGACTCGATGCCGCCTTCGCGACTGGCTGCCGCCTTGTACATCTGGCTGGTACCTATTACCTGATGATTGGCCGCCTTGAGGTTGAAAAAGAAACGTCCGTCGCTTGCATCTTTGCGCTCGTAACGTTCGTCAGCCGCTGCATTCTTCTGTACCGAGGCAATGCCACCTTCGGCAGCGGCACGGCTCTCATACTGCTCACTGTTTAAAATCACTTCGGCATTGCCAGCCTTCAATACGAAGCGGAACTGGCCTTTATCGTTCTTTATAAGTTCATACCAACCAGCCATGGTGGCCTCCATACATTAATAGGGAAGGGGTAGAGCAACGATCAGCCCAGCCCTGTGCGGGTTGATCGACGAAGAACAGCATAGCAAGGGCTTTTGCGGCCGTACTGAAACGCGAGTCGATGGCTTGGATGCAGCCGCTGGTGCATTGGTTTTCGTTCAACGGTAAACAAAAGCGCAACAAACGATTGACCTTCTTTAGGTTGTCCCTATAATGCGCAGCTATTCAGGCGCATGTGCCTCCTTAAACTCCTTGTAAAACAAGAAGTTAGATTTAAATAAGGGGTTGCAAAGCAGCGAAAGCTGCGTAGAATGCGCCGGGCTGGCAGGGTGGTGGTTTGACCCTGTTGGTGCTTCGGTCGAGCTGGTCGAAAGCGGTAAAAGAGGTGGTTGACAGCGGTTTGAAAC